>Ga0315268_10000363_pt1 | contig 53383 bp, 56 predicted proteins | sample C1_top_MG_FD_204535 | JGI IMG/M metagenome (GOLD analysis project Ga0315268, IMG submission 204535) | Sediment microbial communities from Yellowstone Lake, YNP, Wyoming, USA - C1_top | ecosystem: Environmental > Aquatic > Freshwater > Lake > Sediment | place: USA: Wyoming | collected 2017-08-01 | reverse complement strand
CCTGGAAGAACCAGCTTTATTTCGGGGACAACCTGGAGATTCTCCGGAGCGGGCGCATCCCCGTGGCCAGCGTGGACCTGATTTACCTGGACCCGCCCTTCAACTCCAACGCCACCTACAACGTGCTGTTCGCGGAAAAGAGCGGGGAGAAGTCCGCGGCCCAGATCACCGCGTTCGAGGACACCTGGCACTGGGGGACGGAGGCCGCAGCGGCCTACGACGACGTCATGAAGCACGGCCCCCGCAAGCTGGCGGACCTGCTCCAGGCGCTTAAAGCCTTCCTGGGCCAGAACGACATGATGGCCTACCTCACCATGATGGCGGTGCGGTTGGTGGAACTCCACCGGGTGCTGAAGCCCACCGGGAGTTTGTATCTGCATTGTGATCCCACCGCGAGTCATTATATAAAGATGCTATTGGATGCGATTTTTGGATTTCAAAACTTTAAGACTGAAATTATTTGGAAAAGAAGTACGGCTCACAGTGATACAAAGCAAGGCAGAAAGCAGCATGGCAGAATTCATGATATCATTTTATATTATGCCAAGAGCAACCAATGGAAATGGAATCCGGTTTATACTCCGTATGATCAAGAATATATTGGTACATTCTATCGTTTTGTTGAAGAAGGAACAGGTCGGAGATACAGATTGGGTGATTTGACAGCGGCTAAACCTGGAGGAGACACGTCTTACGCATGGAAAGGAGTAAAACCTTACGAAGGTAGATATTGGGCATATTCAAAGGCAAAGATGGAACAATTTGAAAAGGAAGGAAGATTAGTTTATACGAAAACAGGAATGCCTTGCTATAAGAGATATCTTGATGAAATGCCAGGCGTTCCCTTGCAAGATATTTGGGCTGATTTAAATCCAATTGGGCCAGGAGCCAAAGAACGCCTGGGCTATCCCACCCAGAAACCCGAGGCTTTGTTAGAGCGCATTATCCAGGCCTCCAGCAATGAAGGCGATATCGTGCTGGACCCCTTCTGCGGCTGCGGCACCACCGTCACCGTGGCCGAGCGCTTAAAACGCCGCTGGATCGGCATCGACATCACCCACCTGGCCATCACCCTGATCAAGAAGCGCCTGCACGACACCTTCGGGCAGGAGCTGGCCCCTTACGAAGTCATCGGCGAGCCCGCGGACGCCACCAGCGCCGCGGCCCTGGCGGAGCTCAACCGCCACCAGTTCGAATGGTGGGCCTTGGGTTTGGTGGACGCGGCCCCGGCCCAGGACAAGAGAAAGGGGGCGGACCGGGGGGTGGACGGGGTCCTTTATTTTCAGGAAAAGGACGACGGCCCCTATCACAAGATCATCGTCCAGGTGAAAAGCGGCCACGTGGGCGCCAAAGAGGTGCGGGAACTTGAAGGCACCCGCCAACAGGAAAAGGCGGAGATCGCCGCGCTCCTTACCCTCAAGCCGCCCACCAGACCCATGAAGGAAGCGGCGCCCGCTGACTATTACGTTTCGGCGGTGTTCCCGGAGCTGCGCTTTCCCCGGCTGCAAATCCTGACCATCGCCGAGTTGTTCGCGGGCAAACGGTTGGAGTACCCCCGCTGGGTGCCCCCCAAGACCTTCAAGCGGGCGGCCCGCCGCCGCAAAGGCCCCACGGACGAAGAAAAGCAGCAGGACTTGCTGTGAGCATTTTCTCCCCCTCACCCTGACCCTCTCCCCCAGGGGGAGAGGGGATATAAAAAGGGGGGCGGCTGCCACCGGGGCAATTTGGCGGAACAGCAGGGCCAGCTTTTGTAAATCTCTCTCCCAAGGCGCCAAGATCTCCAAAAACTTTGCGCCCTTTGCGCCTTGGCGTGAGACAATAACGCGGTTTTAGATGAGGCAAGAAATAACGGAGGAAGAAATGATGAACCCCAGGGCAGCCGGATGGCACGCCGCGATCCTTTCAGTCTTGCTAACCATGTTGCTTTCCAACTGCGCCGGGGAGCCCAAGCCGACCCTGCGCCAGGTCAACGTCACGGAATACTTCCTGGTGGAAGCCGGCTTCCGCAAGTGGGAGGTCAATATGGAAGCCCCCAAGCGCCAGGCGCTCCTTAATAGCCTCCCCAGGGGAAAAATCGTCACTTACCAGAGGGATGGCCAAACCTACCATGCGTATGCCGATGAGGCCGCGCAAACCTTATATGTCGGGGATGAGGCGGCCTACCAGCGGTATCAGGCCATAGCCCGGGGCCGCCAACTCTGCGAGCGGGTGGACGCCACGGAGTCCACGGCCTTCTGGAGGTGTTTTGACGAGTTTCCAAAAGCCGGTGGCAGGTAGCTAAGCAAAGGAGGCAGGCCGCGCCTTTGCATCTTGGCGTGAGCTGATTCCCATGGTCAAAGTCCTCCTCATCCAGCCCCGGCCTCTGCCCCGCCTGGAAGACCCGGAAAACCTGGCCCTGGCCCTCAGGCTCCTGGCGCAGTGCGAAGGAAAGGGGGCCCACCTCATCTGCTTCCCCGAGTATTTCCCCTTTTCCGGGGAGCGGGAACTGGCCCGGGCCGCCCGCCGCCTCAAGGCCTACCTGGTGGCCGGGCTGGTGGAAGAGGCGGGCGGCCAGCGCTACAACACCGCCACCCTTTTCGACCCCCGGGGACGCCTCGTGGGCCGCCAGCGCAAGGTCACCCTCGGAGCTCTCGAGCGCCGGGGCTTTGGAGTGGTCCCCGGCGAGGGCTGGCAGGTGCTGGACACGGACCTGGGCCGCCTGGGCCTGCCGGTGTGCATCGACTTCTGGGGCGCGCCCGACGCGGCCCGGGAGCTCTCCGCCCAGGCCGCGGACCTGATTATCAACCCCAGCATCTTCCCCATCCTCCGGGGCCATTGGCGCCAAGGCGCCCTGGTGCGGGCCTTTGACGGCTACCTGCCGGTGGTGGGGGTGAACACCGCCGCGTTTACTGCGGAAATTGCCGGCCGCCGCTACCCCATGCAGGGCGGCCGGTCCTTTGCCATGCAGCCCCCGGCCCCGGCCAACGACGCCGAGATGGCCCGCCTCATCCGCGGCTGGGACGACCTGGACGACTGGGTGATCCTCACCGGGGGCGAGGGGGAAGAGATTCTCTCCGTGACCCTGGACTTGGCCGGCCCCCGCCACTGGCGCCCCCTCATCTGGGAGAGGTTCGGCCGCCGGCCGGCCTGAGGCCGGCCGTAGGTTCACCTTCTGGTAAACCCTGCCCTTGACTCTTTTGCCACAGGTCTTAGCTTAAACCAAACGGGGCGGTTTCACCCCAGCTCAAGGAGATGGCCCATATGCGCAAGGCACTGGTTTTTCTAGCAATAGCAGCTATGCTTCTGGGTTTCAGCTACCTGGCCCTGGCCGCGGCGGAGGCCCCGGCCACGGGCATCGGGGGACCCCCCGGGCCCGGCGCTCCCCCCGTAACTGCACCCGGGGCCCCGGCCACCGGCACCCCTGGGCCTGAGGGCGGCGCCAAGGCGCCTGTGGCCCCTGCGGCCCAACCCCCTGGACCAACCGCAGCTCCCCCGGCCACCGGGCCCAGGATGATGACGGACGACGTGTACACTCCCCTGTCCCAAGGTTACGACCTGTTCCGGGACGGCAAGTATGACGCCGCGGAGGCCCAATTTAAGGCCGCTTTGAAGGCGGACCGCTACAACCCCTTTGCCCTCAACAACCTGGCGGCCCTATACGAGCGGCAGGGAAAGATGCAGGACGCCATGGCCTTCCTGACCGACGCCCAGACCCACGCCGGGGAGTACAAGGACAAGCTGCAGCAGACCTGCTTCCCCGGGGGGCTGTGCGCCGCGGTCAAGCCGGTGAAAGAGGTGGGCCCCGCCAGCATGATTGCCACGGTGGTGGCGGAAAATATGGCGAAACTCAAGGAAAAGATGGGCAAGAAAAAATAACCCCGGGGGCCTTATGGCCCCCCCCGCCCCGTCAACGGTTTCGGCTCCTGCGCCCCCCCAGGCCAGGGGCCGTTGCTTTTCCGGCCTAAGAGCAACCCCGGCAGGCAATCTCTCCGGGCCGGCCCAGGTCCCCCTGCACCCGGAAGGTGGGGCCCAGGAACTGCTCCACCACCCAGATGTTGGTGAGCAGGTGGGAAGTGACCGCCTCGGTGGTGAAGCGGGAGGGCCCCCGGGCCAGGGCCAGGTAGAGGACCACCTGGTCGGCCAGGTGGCGGTCCAGCGCGGCCTGAGTCTGCTGCCAGTGGAGGAACGCGTCCGCGGCTTCGTCCGCCACCTGCTCCGCGGGCTTGCCCCGGGCCCCCAGGGCGTGGAAGCCGGCCCGGGGCCCCCAGAGGAAGACCAGGCTGCCGGGGTCCTGCGCCTCGGCCTGGACCCGGGCCACCGGCAGATCCCGCCCCAGCCGGGCCCGGAGCTGCTCGGCCTGGCGCCGGACCACGTGCTCCGGCAGCCGGGAGGCCGCGGAGAGGGCCTGGAAGGCCGACCCCGGCGGGGGCCGGCGCCAGTCTACCCCGGTGAGGACCGGGACGGGGTGGACCTGGAGGCGCACTTCGCCGCCGCCCCGGGGATACCAGCCCCAGCGGGCCAGGGTCAGGCTCGCCTCCCCGCCCAGCAGGGCCAGGGCCGGGAGGAAGACATGGGACAGGTAATGGGCCGGCGGGCTCCAGGGCACGTGGGTGCCGCCCCTGAGCGTCAAGGCGGCAGGCCCCCCGGCCCGGAGCAGGGGCGGCAAGAGGGCCTGGGCGATGAGGGTGACGGAGCCGGCGCTGCCGGTCTTCTCCGCCACGTCAAAGAGGTAGTCCCCGCCCCGGGGGGCCCGGGGCTTGAAGGTAAGCTCCCGGCTGTTCAGCTCCGCGCCGGAAACTTCCGCGGCGGTGATCCGGGCCAGGGCCTTCGCCGCGGCGAGGTGCTGGGGCCTGAGTCCGGGCTTGGGGCGGCCGGCCCGGATGTTGTCGATCCGCACCGGCACCCCCAGCACCGCGGACAGCGACAGGGAGGTGCGCAGGATCTGCCCGCCCCCTTCCCCGTGGGACCCGTCCAGGTGCAGCATCAATCTTCCAGCAGGAAGATGATTTCGAAACGCACGCGGTAGGCGGCGATCTGGTTGTCCTTGACGGCTATCCGCTTTTCTAAGAGGCGCAGGCCGGTGATGCCTCTTAGAGTCGCCGCGGCCCGTTTGAAGCCGACTTTCAGGGCCTCGTCAAAACTCACCGGGGACTCGGCAATGACCATGGTTACCCGGGCCACATGGTGCGGCATGGCAGTCTCCCCTTGCGGCAAAATTGCCCGGGCCTAATCCAGGATGAAGATGACCTCCATCTTCACCCGGAAGGTGTTGATCTTGTTGTCTTTGACGGACACCCGCTCTTCCACCACCCTGAGGCCGGTGATGCCCCTGAGGGTCTTGGCGGCCCGTTCGAAGCCCACCCGGACGGCGTCCTCAAAGCTCTGGGGGGATTCGGCGATGATGTGAGTCACCCTGGCCACATTGGTCCCTGACATGATTCGTCCCTCCTTGGCGTGGGGCTCCGGCGCGGTTGCGCCCGGGGCCGGGATTTTCCCCAATGTTAATGTCCCCATCGGGGTAATGCAAGGCGTAAAGACGGGGAACTCTCAAAGAGTGATTTGGACGCCCGCAGATGGGGCCAACCCCGCGCCTGCATGGGGCAATTTTACCTGAAGCCGGAGGAATGGGGCCCAGGCGCCTGGTCTGGGCCGGTGCTAAGTCCTGGCGTTCAGTCCTGATAAGGGATGGGGTCGGGAATGCCCGCCGCGGCGAACCCCTTCAGGCGCAGCCGGCAGGAGGAGCAGCGCCCGCAGGCCAGGGAATCGCTGACATAGCAGGACCAGGTTAGCTCCAGCGGCGCGCCCAGCTTGAGGCCCAGGCGGATGATGCCGGCTTTGTCCAGCCCAATCAAGGGCGTCAGGAGGCGGATTCCGGCGCCGTCCCGGGCACCCAGTTGGATGACCCGGTGGAAGGCCGCAAAGTATTCGGGACGGCAGTCGGGATAGCCGGGGTTGTCAAGGACGTTGGCGCCGATAAAGACCGCCCTGGCTCCCAGAACCTCGGCCCAGGCCACGGCCGCGGCCAGCAGCAGGGAGTTGCGGAAGGGCACGTAAGTTGTGGGAACGCCCGGGGCCTCCGCCTCTGCCGCGGGCACGGGCATTCCGGGGTCGGTAAGGGCTGAGCCCCCCAGCTTCCCCAGGAAGCCCAGGTCCGCCTCCAGGGTGTAGGCCGCCTGGAAATGGGCCGCCTGAGCCCGGAAGGCCTGAAGCTCCCGGCCCACGGTGCGCTGGCCGTAGTTGGCGTGAAACAGGGCCAGGGTGTAACTCTGCCGGGCCACCGCCGCGGCCACGCAACTGTCCAGGCCCCCGCTGGCCAGGACCACGGCCGGGGGCTGGGCAGGGAGACCCTGCACCTTTTCATACTCCCCGGACATCCGGCCCCCAGATATACTTGTGGAGCTGCAGATTCAGGCGCAGAGGCAGTCCGGACTGGAGGATCCAGGCCGCGGCCTCCTTGGGTTCCACCACCCCGAAAGCCGGGGAGATCAGGAGGGGCAGGCGCCCGGCCAGACGGTGCTCCCGGACGACTTCCAGGGCCCAGAGGAAGTCCTCCCGGCCGGTGATGACGAACTTGACCTCGTCCCCGGGGGTGAGGGCCGCCAGGTTGTCCCAGCGGTTGTGGGCGGACATGCCGCTGCCGGGGCACTTCAGGTCCAGGATGCGCCGCACCCGTTGGTCAACCTTCCGGACGGGGAGCGAGCCGTTGGTCTCCAGGAGCACGGTAAATCCGGCGTCCGCCAGTTGGGTCAGCAGGGGCAGGGTCCCGGCCTGGAGCAGGGGTTCGCCCCCGGTGACCAGGACCAGCCGGGTGGCCGCGTTCCCCGCGGCGTTCACCAGGTCGGCCGCGGCCATCTCCTCCCCTTCTTCGTAAGCGTAGGTGGTGTCGCAGTAGCGGCACCGGAGGTTGCACCCCGTGAGGCGGATGAAGAACGCAGGCCGGCCTGCCTGGGCGGACTCCCCCAGGAGGCTTAAAAAGGCTTCACAAACTTTTAACTTCACACCCATTCGCCTGGGGTAATTATCCCAAAAGCCGGGGGAAAATCAATCCACCGGCAGGGTCTGGGATAACCTCACCCTCCCCTCCCTACCCCAGGTCTTCTAAACCTCTCCGGGTCAGGAATTGCGAGACTTTTCACATGGTTTTTCCCTTGCCATGGCCTCTCCCCTGCCATAAAATAAAGTCCGTTTTCAGGGGGAAGAAATGAGCCGACCGGGCCGGCCGCTACCGGTAAAGCCGGTGATCAGCATGCTCCTGGCCCGGGAGGACCTGGCTCCGGCGGTGGCGGCGCACCTGAGCGGCTATTTCGGGCCGCCGGACCTGGTGGGCCCTTTCTGGCCCTTCACCGCCAGCGATTACTACGCCCCGGAGATGGGGCCTGACCTCAGGCGCTGCCTGGTTTCCTTTCTGCATCTGGGCGAACCGGCCCAACTGGCCCACTGGAAGGTCTTTACCAACCGGGTGGAAGAAGATTTCTCCCTGGGAGGCCGCCGGACAGTCAACCTGGACCCGGGCTATCTGGCCGCGGAAAGGCTGGTCCTGGCCACGGGGAAGGACTATGCCCACCGGCTCTGCCTGGCCCGGGGCATTTTTGGAGATCTGACCTTGACCTATCGCGACGGCACCTTTCAGGCCCTGGCCTGGACCTATCCCGACTACGCCCGGGGGGAGCTCCCCGGGCTCCTGGAATTGGTGCGCCGCAAGTATCTCTGGCAGCTCCAGGCGCTGCGCCGGGCGGCCTCCCCATGATCAGGAGCATGACCGCCTTCGGGCGGGGGGAGGTGGAGACCGAGGGCCAGAAGTGGGTGGTGGAGTTCCGGACCCTCAACCACCGCTTCCTGGAACTCTCCCTCAATCTCCCCAAGCGCCTCTGGGCCCTGGAAGACCGGGTGCGCAAGCTCATCAAGAGCCGCATCTCCCGGGGGCGGGTGGAGATGCAGCTCCTGTGGGAGTCCCTGGGGGACCGGGGGCTCACCCTGAGGCTGGACCAGGGGCTGCTGGACGAGGCCCGCCTCATCCTGCAGAGCCTGATGCGGGCCGCAGACGTGCAGGAGCCCCTGCGGCTGGAGCATTTCCTGCGCTTTGCCGACGTCATCGTGGCCCGGGAGCGGGAGTCCCAGGATCTGGAGGAGACCTGGGAGCTGGTCTCCCAGGTGGTCTCCCAGGCCCTGGAAGCCCTGGACGCCATGCGCCTCCAAGAGGGCGAAGCCCTGGCCGCGGACCTGGGGGAGCACCTGGGCACGGTGCGCCGGGAACTGGAGCGCATCCAGGCCCAGGCGCCCCTGGTGCCGCCCTTGTGGCGGGAAAAGGCGGCGGCCCGGCTGGCGGAACTTTTTCCCGACGGGACTCCCATTGATGACACCCGGCTGGCCCAGGAACTGGCCTTCCTGGCCGACCGCCGGGACGTCTCCGAGGAACTGGCCCGCCTGGGAAGCCACGTGGACCAGTTTGAAAAGACCCTGACCGGGGACGGCCCCGTGGGCCGGAAACAGGAATTCCTGCTCCAGGAGATGCTCCGGGAGGCGAACACCATCGGCTCCAAGGCCCAGGACCTCACCATCTCCCAGGCGGTGCTGGAGATCAAGGGGGCCCTGGAGCGCCTGAGAGAGCAGGTGCAGAATATCGAGTAACACTCAAGGGGGAATCGTATATGGAAGGCCGCCTCATCAACATCGGCTTCGGCAACACCGTGCTGTCCCACCGGGTGGTGGCGGTGGTCATGCCGGGCTCCGCACCCATGAAGCGCCTGCGGGAGGAAGCCCGCAACAGTCAGCGCCTGGTGGACGCCACCCACGGCCGCAAGACCCGCTCCATCATCGTTACCGACAGCAACCATATCATCCTGTCCGCGGTGCATGCGGAGACCATCTCCCTGCGCCTCAGCGGCAACCACGGCGGCCCCGCCCGGGAGTCCGCCGAGGGGGAGTAGGTGCCCGGCCAGGTCTTCGTGATCACCGCCCCCTCGGGGACCGGCAAGACCACCTTACTCAAGGCCCTGTTCCGCGGCGACCCCAAGCTGCGTTTCTCCATTTCCTACACCACCCGCCCGCCCCGCCCGGGTGAAGTCCCGGGCCGGGACTACTTCTTTGTCACGCCCGAGGAATTCCGCCGCCTGCGGGAGGACGGCGCCCTGGTGGAGTATGTGGAGCAGTTCGGCTTCGCCTACGGCACCTCCCGGGAGTGGGTGGTGAAGACCCTGGCCCAGGGGGTGGACCTGGTCTTTGACCTGGACTCCCGGGGGGCCCGGGAAATGAAACGGGAGTTCCCCCAGGGGACGTTCGTCTTCATCCTGCCTCCCAGCCTGGAGCAGTTGGAGCTGCGCCTGAAGCTGAGGGGGGACCTGTCCCCCGGGGAATTGCGGGCGCGCCTCAGCCAGGGTCTGGCCGAGCTCCGGGAAGCGGACTGGTATGACTTCCTGGTGGTCAACGACGATCTCTCCACCGCCTTGGAGGAGCTGAAGGCCATTGTGGCCGCGGCCCGCTGCCGCACGTCCCAGCGCTGGCCGGAATGGAAACCGCGCCTTATCCCCTCTGCCCGCTGAAACCCCTTATTTTCCCTGGCTGATTTTGATATGATGGGAGGCAGGAAATGCCGGGGCGGCCTGCCGCGAGCATCCGCCCCGCGCGGGGGAAGACCGACATGGGCAGACGGCCGGCCCGGGAACAAGCGAAAGGGCTGGATTTTCCTGACCCCCGGGGGGAAAAGGAGCACCGCCGGGAACTGGACCTCTTCAACCACATCGCCACCCTTTCCGCCCAAACCCTGGACCTGCAGGAGGTCATCAACGGGGTGCTCAATGCGGTCCTGGACTTCTTCCAGGTGGAGGCCGGGATGCTGCTCTTCCTGGACCGGGTGGGCCAGCGCCTAACCCATGCCGCCTCCCGGGGCTTTCCCCCCGCCTATCTGGAGCAGATTACCCAGGGCAAGCTGGCGGGCATCGACGAATCCAGGCTGGCCGCGGCCACCCGGCCCCTGATCATCGATGACGTCGCGGAGGACCCCCGCCTCTTTTCTTCCACCTTCACCGAGCTCATCCGCCAGGACTCCCGGTTCCGCTCGGCGGTGAGCATTCCCCTGAAATACCGGGAGGACCTCACCGGGTTCCTCAACCTGGCCGCGGCGCACGCCTACGCCTTCCCCTCTTCCCGGGAGTATTTTTTCAGTATCCTGGGCAACCAGATGGGCCTGGCCATTGAGAACGCCCGCCTCTACGACGAGCTCAGGCGCTCGGAGAGCCGCTACCGCCGCATCTTCCAGGGCTCCAAGGACACCATCTTCGTCACCGACCGGGAAGGGCGCCTGCTGGACCTCAACCCCGCGGGGGTGGAGCTGCTGAAATTCGCCGACCAATCCGAGGCCCTGGCTCTGTCCCACATCCGGGACATCTTTCAAAACCCCCGGGACTGGGAACGCTTTCTCATCCTGGTGGGAGGCCGGGAGGGCTTCGTCCGGGACATGGAATTGACCCTGACCACCCAGGACGGCGGCCGGGTGGACGCCCTCTTGACTGGCATCGTGCGCCGGGACCAGAACGGCCTGGTAAGCGGCTACGAGGGCATCCTCAAGGACATCACCGAGCGCAAACGGGGTGAATGGGAGCTCCTGCGGGAAAAAAAGACCACCGAGGGCATCCTGGAGGGCATGCCGGTGCCCACCTTCGTCATTGACCGCAGCCACCGCATCATTTACTGGAACCGGGCCTGCGAGGAACTCACCGGTTTCTCCCGCCGGGACATGGTGGGCACCTACCGCTACTGGCTGCCCTTTTATGCTCCGGAGCGCCCCAGCATGGCCTCCTTGGTGGTGGAGCAGAACGTGGCCGCGCTGGAAAAATTCTTCGGCGACAAGAACCTGAAGCGCTCCCCCGTCCTGCCGGGGGCGTTTGAGGCTTATGAGTATCTCCCCAACTTCCGGGGCCGGGAGTGTTATTTTTACCACACCGCCTCCCCCATCTACGACGAACAGGGCCGCATCCAGGGCGCGGTGCAGGTCACCCTGGACGTCACCGAACGGGAACTGCTGGCCCGGGAGCTTAAGGACTCGGAAGAAAAATTCCGCCGCCTGGTGGAGAGCTCCATGGACGGCATCGTGCTGCACCGGGACCTGGACCTGGTTTACGTCAACCGGGCCTGCCTGGAGATGTTTGACTATCGGGAGCCCCAGGAGATGCTGGGCCGTCCCCTGCTCCAGTTCGTGGACTCCCAGTACCACCAGGCGGTGTCCCGCTGGCTGTCCCAGGTGCTCAAAGGCGCCAAGGGCCCGCCCCGCCCCCGCATCCTGGAAATGAAGGGGGTGAAAAAGCAAGGCAGCCGCTTCGATATCGAGGTGGTGAGCTTCCCCACCACTTACGAAGGCCGCCTTGCGGTCCAGACCCATATCCGGGACATCACCCACAAGAAGCACCTGGAAGAGCAGCTGGGCCGCACCGAGAAGCTGGCGGCCCTGGGCCAGTTGGCTGCGGGGGTGGCCCACGAAATCAACAATCCCCTGGGGGGCATCCTGGTTTACAGCTATCTCCTCCTGGAAGACCTGGAGGCCGGGCGGCCCGAGCGGCTGCAGGCCGAAAAGATCGTCCGGGAGGCCACCCGCTGCAAGGAGATCGTCCAGGGCCTGCTGGAATTCTCCCGGCACATGCCCTCCAAGATGGTGCCCCTGGACTTGAACAACCTCCTGGAGGAGGTCCTGTCCCTGGTGGAGGACCACCTCATCTTCCAGAACATCCGCCTGCTGCGCCATCTGGCCCCGGGACTGCCCCCGGTCCAGGGCGACAAAAGCCGGCTGGAGCAGGTCTTCATCAACCTCCTGATGAACAGCGGCGAGGCCATGAAGGGGGAGGGGCAGCTCACCGTGACCACCGCCCTGGAGGCCGGCGACCTGGTCTCCGTCCGCTTCCAGGACACCGGCCCCGGCATTCCCGAAAGCCACCTGAGCCGCCTGTTCGACCCCTTCTTCACCACCAAGGAGGTGGGGCGGGGCGTGGGCCTGGGCCTGAGCATCAGCTACGGCATCATCCAGAAACATCTGGGCCGCATCTACGTGGAGAAGACCGGGCCCCAGGGCACCACCTTCGTGGTGGAGTTGCCGGCCTGGAAAGAATCCGGCGTCGCGCCCGGGCCGGAAGAAACTTAGGGAAAAAAAGCACAAATTCCTCCTCTTTTTTCTCCCGAGGGAACTTTCTGCCCGGGGAACGAGACCGGCTCTGATGATATCTAGTTATAATCATTTAACAATAACTGCCACTTTTTTCTCTTCCCCGGTTGCCAAAAATTATTGACTATGCTGGGGGGGTGTGATAGGAAGGCACATGTGAAAAGAAGTATTTTCTCCCGGGGGAGCCCGGAAGGTCGCAGTTGAAGGAAGAAACCAAGAAGTTTATCAAGGAGCTGCTCACGGGAGGCTACCGGGCCAGCGCCATTGGCATGGCCCTGGTCCTGGCCATCTTCATCGGCGCCTTCCTCGGCTACCTCTTGGACAACTGGTTCGGCACCGATTATTTTTTTAAGATCGTGGGCACGATTCTGGGAATCATCGCCGGTTTCCGGAACGTCTATATCATGGGCAAGAAGTACAAGTGAGGCCGGGCCTTGGAGATCCTCTCCCCCCGGGCCTTGAAGATCGCCAACTGGGTGGTCCTGGCGTTCCTGGTCCTGGCCGGACTGCTCTGGCAGGGCCGGGAATTCGCTCTGGGGGTCCTGGTGGGCGGCCTGGTGGTGGTCATCAACTTCCACCTGCTGCACCGGGCCTTGAAGGGGGTCCTGGAGCGGGCGCCCCTGAGCCCCCGGGAAGCTCAGGGCCGGGCCAAGGCCTTATTTGCGGCCCGGCAGCTGCTGCGCTTCTTCGCCCTGGTGGCCGTGATCTACCTGCTGGTGCGCCATGGCTGGGTGAACGTCCTGGGACTGGTGGTGGGCCTGTCCACCGTGGTCCTGACCCTGATTATGGCCGCCATTTACGAGATCACCAAGCTCAAGAACAAGGAGGCCGATTCGCCCCATGGAACATCCCATTCTCTTCCTTGATCTCCTCTTGGAGAAGTTTCACCTGCACATCCCCCCGCATGTCACTTATGCCTGGGTGGTGAGCCTCATCCTCCTGGGGCTGGGATACCTGGCCAGCCGCCGCATCTCCCTGGTGCCCGCGGGCGCCCAGAACGTCTTTGAACTGGTGGTGGGCGGCCTGGAAGACTTCATGGTGGACATCACCGGCGAAGAAGGGCGGTCCTTCTATCCCTATATCGCCACGGTCTTTCTGTTCATCATGTTCTGCAACCTCATCGGGCTGGTGCCGGGATTCCTCTCCCCCACGGCCAACATCAACACCACCCTGGCCCTGGCCCTGTGCACCTTTGTCTTCACCCACTACCTGGGCATCAAGTATCACGGCTTTAAATACATCAAGCATTTCCTGGGGCCCATCCCGGCCCTGGCGCCGTTGTTTTTCCCCATCGAGGTCATCGGCCACTTCGCCCGGGTGTTGTCCCTGACCCTGCGTCTTTTCGGCAACATCATGGGGGAAGACCTGGTCCTGGCCATCCTGCTCTTCCTGGCCGGCATGTTCCTGGCCCCCCTGCCCATGATGTTCCTGGCGGTCTTCACCAGCGTGGTGCAGGCCTTTGTCTTCACGCTCCTGTCCATGATGTACTTCGCCGGCTCCATGGAGCACGCGCATTAAGACGCTTTTCGGTTTTCAGTTTCCGGTTAAACCCCCAGACTGGGAACCGCTGTCAAAACTTAGGAAGAAGGCCACTTCACATATCACTCTGGTTTAAGGAGGTTGGTTTCATGAAGAAATCCTTGGTATTGGGACTGGGCCTGCTGGCCTCCCTGCTGTGGGCCTCCCTGGCGCTGGCGGCTGAGGCTGCGGGCCAAGGGGCGACGGCGGGGCTGGGGAGCTTTTTCAGCTATGCGGTCATCGCCGCGGGCTTCGGCATCGGCATCGCCGCGTTCGGCACCGGCATCGGCCAGGGTCTGGCCGTGAAGAGCTCGGTGGAAGGCATCGCCCGCAACCCCGAGGCTTCCGGTAAGATCACCGTGACCATGCTCATCGGTCTGGCCATGATCGAGTCCCTGTGTATTTACGCCCTGGTCGTGGCGTTGATCATCCTCTACGCCTACCCCATGGCCAAACCCATTGCCGCGGCTCTGGGTTTCAAGATCTAAGACAGCGCTTCCGGCAGGGGGGTCAAAGACCCCCCTTTTCGGGGCCCAACTTTGTGCTAATACTCACGTTCCCTGGTCTGAACCGTGGGTAACCCATGCGCAGCATTATGAAATTTTCCAAGATTCCCGCGGCCACCATTACCCGCTTGTCCATCTATTCCCGCCACCTGGAGGCCCTGGCCCAGGAGGGGGTGAAGATCATCGCCTCGGACAAACTGGCCCAGAAGTGCGGCATCAATCCCGCCCAGATCCGCAAGGACCTGGCCTACTTCGGCGAGTTCGGCATCCGGGGGGTGGGCTATTTCGTCAAGGAACTCCTCTTTGAGATCAAGCGCATCCTGGGGCTGAACAAGACCTGGAAAATGGCCCTGGTGGGCATCGGCAACCTGGGTTCGGCGCTCCTGGCCCACCAGAATTTCGTCCGCCAGGGCTATGAATTCGTGGCGGTCTTTGACGTGGACCCCGCCAAGGTGGGGCGCCGCCTCCCCAGCGGGCAGGTCATCCACCACATGGACGAGCTGGACCAGGTGGTCAAGGACAAGGGCGTGGAAATCGGGGTCATCGCCACCCCCGCGGCCAAGGCCCAGATGGCGGCCCTGCGCCTCATCGGCTCCGGGGTCAAGGCCATCCTCAACTTCGCCCCCATCCAGCTCCAGGTCCCGGAAGGCATGGCCGTGGAAAACGTGGACTTCACCGTCAAGCTGGACAACCTGGCCTACAACCTCACCATGGCCGAAGGCTAAGGCGAGGGGGTTTTTCATAATAAAGGGAAGCCGGGGAGGACGCTCCCCGGCTTCTCATTTATTTCAGGAGGATGGGGCCAGAGGCCCTTGGCGGGGATGACCACCGGACGTCGGCGCGGGTTTCCCCCCTACGTGCGCGCCGGGCCCCAAGTCCCTCTGCGAGCACCCGGCGCCAGCACCCCCGCGGGCGGGACTCCGCCTGGCGGCCAAATCCTCCCGGGGGCCGGTAAAATTCCCCTGGCCGCGAATTTGGGCTACCCCGGGGAGGGAATCTGTGCTACCATGATGTCCATCTGACCACCAGGCCGCAGCCGAGAACTTCCCCAGGATGAAGCTCCCACCTGCGGATTCCTCAAGTTACGGCATATTCGGTGAACCAGAATCAAGACCGGAAGGAGGCCATCGATGTCGGAAGAGGTCATTAGTGCCGAAAACGTATCCAAGGAAATGGTAAAAGCGGTATTTGATGCCGCCCTTATGGAAACCTCGTATGACCAGGACGGCGACATCAAGGTGGTGGAGAGGTGCAAGTGCTTTGTGCGCGTCGATAAAGAGCGGCGCAAGATCGGCATGATGACTTTCTTCCGGTTCAAGCCCGGGGTCAGCGAAGCGGCGAAATTGCAGTGCGCCAACCAGATCAACAACGGCTACATCATGGTCCGGGCCCTCGTTAAGGACAACGCCCTCATATTCACCTACGATATTCCCCTGGACGGTGGCATCTCCAGGATGCACCTGGTCAAGCTGGTCAAGCGCTTCTGCAACATCCCCCACGACGCGGTGGCGGACTTCGGCCGGGAGACGGTGGAATAGAAAAAACCCGCAAGCCGCTTCCTGAAGCCCGGAACCGCAATCCTGGCGGGCCCTCTCCAGCAGCGTGCCTCCCGCCGGAGGTGGGAGTTCCACCGGCCCCAGCCGGCGCTGCCATTTCCCCCAGTTTGGGGGGCTTGGGCGGCCTTACCCAGGGCTCCCAGATCATTGCGGCAATATTGCCCGCAAAAACCGGCCGGTGTGGGACCCGGGGTGCCGGGCCAAGTCCTCCGGGGTGCCCGCGGCCACCAGGAAGCCCCCCGCGTCGCCCCCCTCGGGGCCCAGGTCGATGAGGTAGTCCGCGGTCTTGATGACCTCCAGGTTGTGTTCGATGACAATCACGGTGTTGCCCGCGTCCACCAGGCGGTTCAAGACCAGGAGCAGCTTCTCGATGTCCGCCAGGTGCAGGCCGGTGGTGGGTTCGTCCAGGATGTAGAGGGTGCGGCCCGTGGCCCGCTTGCTCAACTCCCGGGAGAGCTTCAGCCGCTGGGCCTCGCCGCCGCTCAGGGTGGTGGCCGACTGCCCCAACTGGATGTAGCCCAGCCCCACGTCCGCCAGCGTCTTGAGCTTGTCCCTGAGGGCCGGCACCGCGCCGAAGAACTCCAGGGCCTGGTCCACCGTCATCTCCAGCACCTCGGCGATGTTCTTCCCCTTGTAGTGGACCTCCAGGCTGGCGGGGTTGTAGCGCAGACCCCGGCAGACCTCGCAGCGCACGTACACGTCCGGCAGGAAGTGCATCTCGATCTTGTTGATGCCCTCGCCCCGGCAGGCCTCGCAGCGCCCCCCCTTGACGTTGAAGCTGAAGCGCCCCGGCTGGTAGCCCCGCATGCGGGCCTCCGGCACCTGGGAAAAAAGCTCCCGCACGATGGTGAACAGCCCCGAGTAAGTGGCCGGGTTGGAGCGGGGGGTGCGGCCGATGGGCGTCTGGTCGATGTTCACTACCTTGTCCAGGGCCGCCGCGCCCTGGAGGCCGGCATAGGGGGCTGCGGAAACCCGGGCCCGGTAGAGCCTCTGGCGCAGGGCCAGGTACAGGGTGTCCATCACCAGGGTGCTTTTGCCCGAACCCGAGACCCCGGTGATGCAGCTCAGCACCCCCAGGGGGATCTTCACCTCCAGGTCCTTCAGGTTGTGGCCCCGGGCCCCGGTGAGGACCAGGAACTTTTTGGGAACCCGCCGCTTCCGGGGCAGGGGAATCTCCCGCCGGCCCGAGAGGTAGAGGCCCGTGAGGGACCCCTGGCGCACCAGGGCCCCGGGCGTGCCGTGGAACACCACCTGGCCTCCTTGCCGGCCGGCGCCGGGGCCCATGTCCACCACGTAGTCCGCCTGGCGGATGGTCTCCGGGTCGTGCTCCACCACGATCACGGTGTTCCCCAGGTCCCTGAGCATTTTCAGGGTGGAAAGGAGCTTCACCGTGTCCCGGGGGTGCAGGCCGATGGAGGGCTCGTCCAGGATGTAGAGCACCCCGCTGAGTTTGGAGCCGATCTGGGTGGCCAGCCGGATGCGCTGGGCCTCCCCGCCGGCCAGGGTGCCGGTGGCCCGGTCCAGGGTCAGGTAGGCCAGCCCCACCTCTGCGAGGAACCCCAGGCGGTCGGCGATCTCCTTCAGGACCCGGCGGGCGATCTCCTGCTCCCGGGGCCTGAGCTTTAAGTCCCGGAACCACTCCAGGGCCTGGTCCACCGGCAGGCGGGTGACCTGGGCGATGTTGGCCCCGTTGAGCTTCACCGCCAAGGCCTCGGGCCGGAGCCTGGCCCCGCCGCAGTCCGGACAGGGCCGGACGCCCATGTACTGCTCGATCTCCTCCCGCACGTAGGCCGAATCCGTCTCCCGGTAGCGCTCCTGGAGGAGCGGCACCACCCCGGGGAAGGGCCGGGGCCCGTAAAACCGCCGCCCCCCCTGCTCGTAGAAGAAGGGGATGGGCTCCCCCCGGGAGCCGTAGAGGATGGCTTCCCGCGCCTCCTCCGGCAGATCCTTGAAGGGGGTGTGGATGGAGAAGTGGTAGCGCTGCCCCAGGGCCTCCAGCATCTGCTGGTGGCGCAGGGTATGGCGCTGGGCCCAAGGCCGCACCGCCCCCTCCCGCAGGGTGAGGTCGGGGTTGGGCACCACCAGGTCCGGGTCGATGACCATGCGGGTCCCCAGGCCGCTGCACCCGGGACAGGCCCCCTGGGGACTGTTGAAGGAAAAAAGCCGGGGCGTGAGCTCCGGCAGGCTCACGCCACAGTGGTCGCAGGCGAACTTGTCGCTGAACAGCAGTTCTTCGCCGCCGGCCACCGCCACCCGCACCACCCCCTGGGCCAGACCCAGGGCCAGCTCCAGGGAGTCGGTAAGACGGGCGCCCAAATCGGGCTTCACCACCAGGCGGTCCACCACCACCTCGATGGTGTGGCGCTTGTTCTTGTCCAGGGGCGGCAGGTCCTCCAGGTCCACCACCTCGCCGTTCAGGCGGACGCGGCCGTAGCCCTGCCGTTGCAGGCCCTCCAGGAGCTTCTGGTGCTCGCCCCTGCGGTCCACCACCACCGGGGCCAGGATGGTAATGCGGCTCCCCGCCGGCAGAGCCAGGACCTGGTCCGCCATCTGGGCCACCCCCAGGGCGGCGATGGGCCGCCCGCACCGGTAGCAGTGGGGCCGGCCCACCCGGGCGAAGAGCACCCTGAGGTAGTCGTAAATCTCCGTGGAGGTGGCCACGGTGGAGCGGGGGTTCTTGGAGGCGCTGCGCTGCTCGATGGCGATGGCCGGGCTCAGGCCCTCAATATACTCCACGTCGGGCTTGTCCATGAGCTCCAGGAACTGCCGGGCGTACGCGGACAGCGACTCCACGTAGCGGCGCTGGCCCTCGGCGTAGAGGATGTCAAAGGCCAGGGTGGACTTGCCCGAGCCGCTCACCCCGGTGATGACGATGAACCGGTTCCGGGGCAGCTCCAGGTCGATGTTCTTGAGGTTGTGCTCCCGGGCCCCCCGGATGACGATCTTACTTTGGGACATTACTTCCTGTGATTGGCCGGCTCCTGCGGCCGAGGGAAGATTGCCGAATGGGTAATTGGGGCGGCCACCGGTCTTGGCCCGCCAAATCCGGCGTCCAACTCAAAGGGTGAAGGGTGCTTCAGGACCCGGTCTTTTTGGCGGTTTCCCGGCGGGAGGGCGGAGCCGCCGCGCCCGCGGCCTTGGGTTTGCGGCCCCGCTTCTTCTTGACCTCATAGGGCACAAATTTCAGGCTCTGGGACCGCCCCGCGCCCCCGGGCCACAACAGGGGGCCGTTCCCCAGGTGGCGGATGACCTCCACCAGGGGCCAGTCCAGATACTTGGCGGGAATCACCGTGACTTCCAGCTTCAGCCCCTTGTTGGGGCGTTCCTTCACTCGGGACATGAGTACTATTCCTTAGCTAGCGGGGCCTCATCCTGCCGCCCGGAAGCGCCGTGGGGACCACCCCCAAACATTAAATATAACCCGTTTATGATTTTCTGCCATAATTTTTCACCCTACGGGACTCATTGCGAAATTGAGACCGGGATGGGTAGCCCCCTCCCCCTTTATCGGCGCCGGGAGGAACTAAATTTAACTGCCGGAACCCAGGAACGGCGGCGCCAGCATGTACCGCACCCGGTTGGCCTTCTCGCGGTTGTGGGCCAGGATGCCGGCCTTCAGGAGCAGGTTCAGGTAGCTCCAGGCCGTCTTCTTGTCCACCTGGAAATGGGCCTCCAGGTCCAGGAGGCGGAACCAGCTCCCCCCGGTGTCCCGGAGAAACAGCCACAGCGTCTCCGGCGTGACCTTGCGCCGGCCTTTCCGGGGGAGGGGCAGGGCCGCCAGGGCCCGGCGCAGGGCCTCGGCTTTGACTGGGTCCGGGGCCGGCGGCGCGGCCTTGGTCTCCCCCCCGGGAAGGGCGTTGAGCCCCGAACCCTGGGCCAGCCACCCCTCTTCCAGGGACCGGAAGTAATGCTCCGCCTGCTCCTCGATGAGGCTCAAGAGGCGGTAAAACTGGGACAGCGTGATCTGCCCGGCCAGGCGGTTCACCAGGAAATCCTTGGCCCCCCGGCGCACGAAGGCCACCCGCTCCGGTGCGCTGGCCGGCAGGCGGGAGGCCTCCAGCAGCACCCGGAAAAACATCCCCGCCACCAGGGTGGTGTCCAGCCCCCGCTCCGGCTCTTTACGGACCGCAGCTTTTTCCGCCGCCCGGGGCAGGCCCGCGTCCAGGGCCCAGGCGGCAAAGTCCGCCTCGAACCGGGGCAGCTCCCCAGGGCAGAACAGCGCCACCGTGGGCTGCGCCAGGCCCTTCACCGCCATCAGCATCCGGTCCCGGTCCATGGCACTCCATTATAAGGCAAAAAAACCTCCGGGAAAAGACGCGGGTGGGCCGGCCTGTGCCGGCCCGCGCCCGCGTTTCAGCCCCGCCTGAATTGGAGCCGGGAGCCGACTTGGCCGAACTAGAAATTCAGGGATTAAGTCCGGGGAAATCAGGGAATTCCCGATTTACTGCCGGCTCTCTGTGAAAAATAATCCAGAGAAATTATAGCGTTGTCACAGCCTTGTTGACCAAATGGGGCCATTTTGCTGTCCTTTTCTAAGGCAAAATTTAAATTATTCCGCGGCGGTCGGCTGGCCCTTCCTTTCCTCCTGATTTTCGCCTCCATTGCTTCTGCTTCTGACGCTGAGACTGCCGGGATAACCGACGCCATTAGAGCCAACGGGGCCCGTTGGGTGGCCGGAGAGACCTCCGTCTCCGACTTGCCGCCGCAGGCCAGAAAAAGACTGGCTGCGGCGCTCCTCCCTGAGGTGGGCGAGGAGGACCATCAAGCCGCGGCCCAGGAGCAGGCGCTACTGGATGCGGCGGCTGCTCCGCCCAGCTTCGATTGGCGGTCACACGGCGGCAATTTCGTCACCCCCGCGAGAGACCAGGGCAGTTGCGGCAGCTGCTGGGCCTTCGCCGTCACCGCAGCCCTGGAATCCCAGGCGCTTCTGGCCAATAATACCGCCGATGTCGACCTCGACTTATCCGAGCAGGTCCTGGTGTCGTGCAGCAATGCCGGCAGTTGCGGGGGCGGCCGCGTCAATACCGCTTCTGACTACATCCGCGAACTGGGCCTGCCCCTGGAGGCCTGCTTTCCTTACACCGCCGGCGACTACTCCTGCGGCGGCGCCTGCCCGGACTGGGAAGACACCAGCTACCATGTCACGGGCTGGCATTGGGTGGCCACCACCAGTCCCACCGTGAAGGGCTTGAAAAAAGCCCTGTGCCTCTACGGTCCTTTGCTGACCTTAATGAAGGTTTATACCGACTTCTATTCCTATCAAAGCGGCGTCTACAGCCGGGTGGCCGGGACCTTTGTCGGCTGGCACGCGGTTTTGCTGGTGGGCTATGATGACGCCGGCCAGTACTTTGTGGCCAAGAACAGTTGGGGCACCCGTTGGGGGGAGGAAGGTTTTTTCCGCATCGACTACAGTCAGGTTAAAAACGGAGTTTTTTTCGGCGACTATACCATCGCCTACGAAGGCTCCGGCCCCCCCGGCCCCCAGGCGAAGGCCTTCTCCATCTCCCCCGCCGCCAAGTCCTTCAAGGCTGCCGGCGGCTCCGGAGCGGTCAAGGTCTCCGCCCAAAGCGGTTGCGCCTGGACCGCGGCCAGCAATGCCGACTGGATTGCCCTCACCGGCCCGGACAGCGGCACCGGCAGCGGCATGGTCAGTCTGACCGTGGCCGCCAATCCCGAGACCAGCCGGAGAAGCGGAACCCTGACCATCGCCGGACAGACCTTCAAAGTGAAGCAGTCCGGAGCCAAGAAACCTGCCCCCTAAACTGGGGATCATCCGCCCTCAAACCCCCGATAGACCGACTTCTTCCGGGCCTTCCGGCCGGGTCCCGGTCCATGGCCCCCCAACAATGGCAGCACCGGCCTCCGGGCCGGGCCCGTAGAGGCTGGGTTCCCCCGCCCGCGCTGGCCCCATCAACGCCCGCGACCAGCATAAGTGGTCGGCAGCACCGGCTTCCGGGCCGGTGGGAAAATTGCTTTTCGGGCTTGACAAGGATAAGTTCCGGAATTAAAGTAATTTCAATGGTTCGAAACATTGAAAAGAAGGGGCGGCCCCAGGACAGTCCGCCTCCCCCAGGCGACACCAGGCTCTGGGAGATGCAGGCGGATATCTGCCAGACCCTGGCCAACCCCAAGAGGCTGCAAATCCTGCACCTGTTGACAGACGGGGAATTGGCGGTGGGCGCCATGGTCAAAACCCTGGGGATTGCCAAGGCCAACTTATCCCAGCACCTCAGCGTGATGCGGCAAAAAGGCATTCTGGCCGCGCGTCGGGAGGGCACGACGATTTATTACCGCTTGGCCGCGCCGCATATGGTGGAAGCCTGCCGGATCATGCGCCAGGTGCTCCTGGAGGCCCTCTCGGAAAGGAGCCGGCTTACCGAAGCGGCGCCGCGGGCCGGCGCCCCGGCCGAAGCACCGGTCACGAAAAAGGGCGCTCGCAGACATAAGTTCCAGGAATAAATTTTTTTCCTGAGTGTTGCGTAATTTCTAAATTTCTAAATAACCTGAGGGCGGGGGCTCCCCGCCCTGGAACCCGCGCCTCACTGGGCCAGGGGACCCAAGGGAGTACCTGAAATGGCAACAGCTTCAGCTTTTAGGGTTAACGAGATAAGAACCGGCGGGACAGGCGCCCGAAAGGCGCCGGACCGCCAGGAAAGAAAGGCCGGGGCGGCCCAGGCCCTGAAGGTGCGCCGGGGGAAACAACTGGTCCTCGGGACGGGTTTTCCGATGCTCCTGGCCGCGGGCTGGCTTTACCCCCTCATCGGCTATTTTATCCCGGCGTGCATGCTCCTGGGGGTGGGCCTGGCCGTTTTTAAGGGGCGGAACTGGTGCGACTGGCTCTGCCCCCGGGGCTCCTTCGAGGACGCCTGGCTCCGCAGAATCAGCCGCCAGCGCTCGATCCCGCCGGTCTTCCGCGGCGCCCCCCTGCGCCTGGGGGTCATAGCCTTGCTGATGACGGTCCTGACGGTCCAGATCATCCGCCTGTGGCCGGACCCCTGGGCCATCGGCGGGTTTTTCATCCTCATGCTCACCCTTACCACGGGGGCGGCGGTGGTCCTGGGCGTGATTTTCCACCAGCGGACCTGGTGTTATATCTGCCCCATCGGCACCATGTCCAACTGGGTGGGGAAAAACCGGCGGCCTCTCCGCATGGTCCCGGAAAGGTGCACGGATTGCCTGCTCTGCAGCCGCCGCTGCCCCATGCAGTTGGCGCCCTCGGCCTTGAAGGAGCAGGCCGTCATGGCTCACCGGGGCGACTGCCTCAAGTGCCGGGTCTGCGTGGAGAGTTGCCCCACCGCGGCCCTGGCCTTTGCAGACTGCAGCGCGGCCCAAACCGCAGCCTGAGGCCCCCGGCTCCGCCCCCCTACTTGCGCCTTGGGGGCTGGGCTACCCCACACGCGCGACGGTGGCCCCGGCGTCCCTGCCGGGGCCCCAGGGACGGGGTCCCCCGCCCGTTTCCCCGTCCGACCCTCAAAACCCCTCACCCTTCCAGGGGGGGGTGGGGAGGGGGTGGCAAAAATCTTTTCCCCCGTTCCCCATCTCCTGCTTGGGAACGCCAGTTTTGGCCCCGGCTCTCCTGGGGCACCACCCCGCCACCCCGCCGCAATTCCGGTGCGCAGGGCGCACCCGGCATGGCTAGGGCTTCAGGTCTTCCAGCTTCTGCGCCAGGTCCCGGGCCTCGGCAACCGGCGGCCGGCAGGCGAAGTTCTGGCAGAGATAAGCCACCGGGCCCTCCGGCAGCGGCGTGTAGCTCCGGGCCGGCGGGGAGAGTTCCTCCAGGGCCGGGGTGTTATCCGGCGTCTTCACCACCAGGAGCCGCTCGGGCAGGTAAGGCCGGCGCGCCTCCCGGAGCATCTCCTGAAGGCGCAGGTCCTTCAGGTCCCCCACCAGGGTCAGGTCCAGGGGCGGCAGGAGGTTAAGAGTGGCCGCGGTCCACAGGTGGGCGAAACCCCAGGGCATCTCCACCGCCTGGGGCTCAAGGCGCCGGAGAATGGTCAGGGCCCGGTCCCGGTAGCGCTCCTTCCCGGTGAGGCGGTGGAGCCGCAGGCAGACGCGGGCGGCCATGGAGTTGGCCGACGGCAGGGTCACGTCCAGGATGCTTTGGGAGCGCACTAAAGTAGCCTCCTGGTCCCGGCCCACGTAGAAATAAGCGCCGTCCTCAGCCAGGAAAAGTTCCTCCAGCCCCGCCGCCAGACGTACGGCCGCGGCGACCCAGGCGGGGTCAAAGTCCGTCTCGTACAGGTCCACCAGGGCCTGGGCCAGGAAGGCGTAGTCTTCGGCGAACCCCGGCCCGCTCAAGGCCCCCGCCATCCAACTGCGGTGCAGGCGCCCCTCCTGCACCAGGTCCTGTAAGATAAAGCGCGCCGCCCGGGCCGCGGCTGCGTGGTACCTGTCCTCACCCAGGATCTGGGCCCCCCGGGCCAGGGCCGAGATGGCCAGGGCGTTCCAGGAGACGATGACCTTCTCGTCCCGGTGGGGCGGCACCCGCCGGGCCCGGGCCTGGCGCAGCCGCTTGAGGGCCTCCTCCAGCCCGGCGTCCGCGGCCTCCGGACTCATGGAAAATTGCGCCGCCAGCTCCTCCCGGCTGTGGGGCCGGGTGAGGATGTTCTTCCCCTCAAAATTGCCCTCTGCCGTCACCCCCAGGGCCGCGGCGGCCAGGGGCGTAAGGTCCGGCCCAACTATCCGGGCCACCTCCGCCTGGTTCCAGACGTAGAACTTCCCCTCCTCCCCTTCGCTCTCCGCGTCCAGCGCGGCGTAGAAGCCCCCGGCCGCCGCGCCCAGGTCCCGGAGCAGGAAGTCCAGGGTCTCCTGGGCCACCCGGCGGGCCAGGCGGCTCCCCCGGAGCTGGTACACCGCCAGGTACAGGGGGGCCAGCAAGGCGTTGTCGTAGAGCATCTTCTCGAAGTGGGGCACCACCCAGGCCGCGTCCACGGCGTAGCGGTGGAAGCCGCCTCCCAGCTGGTCGTAGATGCCGCCCCGGGCCATCTTCTCCAGGGAAAAAGCGGCCTTCTCCAGCATCTGGGCGTCCCCGCGCAGGCGGAAATCATGGAGCAGGAACTCCAGCTCCAGGGAGCGGGGGAACTTCGGCGCCCCCCCCAGGCCGCCGTGCTCCGGGTCAAAGTCCTGGAGGAGGCGCGCCGCGGCCTGCTCCGCCTCCTCCCGGGTGGGCTCGCCCCCGGGGGCCGGGGCCTCCTGGAGGCGCTGAAGCTGCTCCGCCAGGCGCTGGGAAAAGTGCTCGATCTGGCTGCGGTTCTGGTGGTAGGCCTGGCTCAGGGCCAGGAGCAGGCGTTTGAACCCCGGCAGCCCGCCCCGGTCCTCGGGGGGAAAATAGGTGCCGCCATAAAAGGGCTTGAGCTCCGGGGTGAGAAGCACGGTGAGGGGCCAGCCGCCCCGGCCGCCCATGGCCTGCACCGCGGTCATGTAGGTTTCGTCCAGGTCCGGCCGCTCTTCCCGGTCCACCTTGATGCTGACGAAGTGCTGGTTCATAACCGCGGCGATGTCCTCATCCTCGAAGGACTCGTGGGCCATGACATGGCACCAGTGGCAGGTGGAGTAGCCGATGCTCAAGAGGATGGGCTTGTCTTCCCGGCGGGCCCGCTCCAGTGCCTCGGGCCCCCATTCGTACCAGTCCACCGGGTTGTACTGGTGCTGCCTGAGATAAGGGCTGGAGGCCCGGGCCAGGCGGTTGGCGCGGCGTTCTGCCATGGTCTGCTCCTTTACGGCGGTCTCTCCCGGGCCGGGACCGCCCCGGGAACCGCAGATAAGCAAAAGATAAGGCCGCCTCCCAGGCTTGCCAGCCAGGGCCGGGAACGGCCCGGAAGAGGGGCGGCCGGATACGTCCGGTTTCAGGTTCCCGGGCCGGGCTCCTTCTCGGCCGTGGTGAGATTTCCGGTCCAGGTCTCAAACACGGGATAGGCCGCGTCCCGCTCCCCTTGCCGGTAAAAGATCAGGTAGGTCTGGTTCTTCCAGGTGCTGAAGGAGCCGTCATGCCCGGCTTGCTGCCAGACCCGGCGCCAGGTGCCGGTGTTGAGGTAAAAGCGGCTGCCGCCCGCCCCGCGGGTAAACAGAGGCAGAAGTTCCGGCTCATGGTGGTGGCCATAGACCACGTAGCGGAACCGGGGGTCAATGGCCTTAAATTCCTGAAACGCGGCCCGCTCCAGCTTGCCCTTCAGGGAAACGCCGGCCACGTCCACCTTGCCGAAGAGCTCCAGCAGCTCCTGGAGGGTGGACAGCTTAACCAACTTTAAGAGCCGCAGCACCCACTGCACCCGGTGGGCGGTGTCCAGGGGGTCCCAGGTGCCGCGCCGCCGGTACCAGTCCTTCACGAACTGCAGGGCACTGAACCGGTCCACCACCCCGTCGATGGCGTCTTCAATGGCCTGCCGAACCAGGGCGTCATTCTCCTGGCGCACCTGGTAAAGGAGCCAGGGCACCACGGCCATCAGGGGCCTGACGTTGTCCAGTTGCTGGAAATGGTCTTTAATAATTTTTCTTTGCTCTTGGGGAACCCCCCGGGCCTCCAGCAGCAGGTTAAGCTCGTAGGGCAGCCGGGTCAGCAGCTCGGTGGTAATGGGGTCGCCGATGGGCACCGCCAGGTAGTCCGCCTCCTCAAAGGATCCCACTTTTTCATAATTGAGGTCATCGTATTCCTGGCCGTGCCGGGCAAACACCCCATAAGCCAGGTCCGGATGGGAGTGGCGGAAAAAGTTCCCCGGGGCCGGCCAGACCAGGTGGGGACCCAGAGCCGCGCCCACTTTGGCCTGCAAGCTCGGATATTTATTCACCAGGCGGTCATGGTTCCCCGGCAGGTAGATTAACCGGGCTTCTTCATCAAGGTTGCATCTTTCCATGAGCGTCGGTAATTGGCCGCGAATGGCCGCCAACGCCCGGTCATTGGCGGCAATGACCTGGTCCAGGATCAGCCCCGCATGGGCTTCGATGGCTGCCTCATCGGTGCCCCAGGGCCTCTCCTTTTCCGGGTGCTTAAACCAGGTTTCGGTGCGCAGCAGGTCGAAGATGTCCCCCAGGAGCACCAGCTTCAGCTCTGTGATCCGGTTGCTGGGTTTCTGGGTGATGGCCACCAGGTCCTCAAAGAAATATTCCCAGGCTCGGGCCGGGATATTGTGCGGCCCCGCGGTGCCGTCGGTGAAGTGCAGGTCGCTGATGAAGACGAGCATGCTTTGCCTCTCTCGTCAACCATCCCCGGGGCGCAGGACGCCGCCGGGTTGATTGCGCTGTAACCGCCTAAGCGCCTTCCAGGTCCAGAAAGTGCCGTGTCCTGCTCCAGCGCTCCAGTTCTTTCAGGAGGCCCCGTAGCTCCTGGGCGTCCCGGAACCTGACCTCCAGGCGGAAGTCGTCGCCTTCAAAGGCCGGGGGCGGAGCCAGGCGGACCCGGGGATGGTCCCTGAGCCCCAACTTTCCCAGGGCCGCGGCAAAGGCCTCCCGGGCGGCGCTGAGGCGGGGTGAAACCATCCGGGCCAGGACCCGCCGCACCGCCCGCACTTTCTCCGGCGGGGTCAGGGTGGGGTCCTCCAGGTGCGACTGGAGCCCCAGACGGTGCCAAATCACGGCCGGGGCCACGCCTTCCCGCCGGGCCAGCAATTCCAGGCCCTCCAGGATTTCCTCCTGCTGGCTCTGGGTCAGGGGCAGACCCTCCAGAACCGGCCGGATCGCGGCCCGATCCTCCACGCCCCAGCCCGCCAGCACCGCCGCGGCCGTCAGGGCCAGGCGCCCCTGCGCGGCCAGGACCTGGAAGGCGCCCTCCAGCCCGGCCAGGGCCAGAAGGCGGTCAACTACCCGGGCAGAGGGGGGCTGACCCAGCAGGGGGAGAAACGGAGCCGCGATTTCCCGGCGGTCCCTCCCCTTGAAAAGGCGCGAGGCCAGCCAGGCCTGCTCCGACAGGTTAAAACCCCGGGTGAAGGCATTGTCATGAAGATAGACGAGGAGACAGTGATGATGGGCGACGTTGGCGGGAAGGCAGTAGGCCGGGGCCTGCTTCCACCCCAACTGCGCCGCGGCCAGCAGGCGTTTTTGCCCTGCCACCACCTGGAAGCGGCCCCGGACCCGGGCCCGCAGCCAGGGCGGCGACAGCAGCCCCACGGCCCGGAGAGAGTCCGCAAGGCCAGTCAGGTCCGGGGTAAGAAAGGCCGGAACCAGGGGCTGGTCCAGGTCCACCCGGCCCAAAGGCAGGTCCCGCAGCGGCGGGGCGGCCTTCACCCCGGCCCCCCTGCCGCCGGGGATTCAGGCGGGAAACGGGAGGATGAGGGTGGAGGGAAAAGGGCGCCAGGCCCTCCGGCCTGACGCCCTGCAGTTGGAAACGACTCAGGAGGTGAACGACGCATGGACCCCGGGTGCTCCTGCTGGAATATAGCAGCAGGACCCCGGGGGAAGCAACGGAAAACCCGGCTACCGGCCCGGCCTGGTCAAGGGGCCCCGGACGCCCCCAGCCGCGCCCCCACGCATGGGCGCCGCGGCTCCACCGGGCCGCATGGCCATGGCGCCCATCTGGGGCCCCCGCATCTGGGCTCCGGAGGTCATGGGCGCCCGGCCCATGGGGCTTCCTCCCATGGGGGTCTGGCGAGGAGACCAGTACCTGGTATTGGACCGGGCCGCAAAGCCTGCCTGGCCCGCCATGCCGCCGCCCCTGGGGTTGGTCACCCCCGGGTCCTGTCCCGTGGGGCCGCCGGTGCGATTGCCGTGGTTGCCGGCGCCGCCGAAGTTCCGACCCTGGGTGGGCGTCTCGGTGCCGTTACCGCCGCTGCCGGTCCCCGGGTTGTCATGACTGTGAAGCCGGGGATTGGTCCCGCCCGGTTCAGGCCGCCCCGACAGGCCGCCGCCACCGGTGGTGCCATTGCCGTTGTTAGTTCCCGGCACATAGACGTAGGTGCCGGACGGGGCCACTGGATAGGGAACCACAGCCACCGGAGGGGCGATTTCCGCCGCCCCATAGCCGTATCCCGGGATCCCCATACCATAGGGCGCGGCGCATCCGCCGCCATAGGGGGAGCCCAGGCCATAGCCGCCATAGCCGCCGTAGCCGCCGTAGCCGCCATAGCCGCCGTACGGTGCCACACACCCGCAGAACAGCAAGAGCACCACTAGCAGGGGGCACCAGCCGAACCGCACTAACCTAACCATCATCCTTCCCCTTTCTTTAGGTGAAAGTTCGTCTATGTTTACGGGACAACCGGCGGGGCCTGTCCTCAACCGCCCGTTATCCGCGGGGGGCACATCATGCTCCCGGGGGCCGGCGGCGCCGGCCGGGGCCTCAGTTGTTATAGTCAGCCGTGTGGGGCGGCGGGGTCCCATACTGCGTGGCGGGCGCCTGGCTGTAATAGCCCCCGGCAGCCGGAGGCGCTGAGCCGGGTTGGGGCGCATAACCGTACTGGGGGGGAGACCCGGGCGGCGGGTAGTAGCCGTAGGGACGCCCTTGGTAATAGCCCTGGGGATAGATGGACCGCCCGTAGGCTTCCCCGGCCACGCCGCCCACGGCCCCGCCCAGCAAGCCGCCGATGGCCGCACCCCGCCAGGGGTTGCCGGGACTGGAGGCGACCCCCAGGCCCGCGCCCAGGGCCGCGCCCAGACCCGCGCCCGTGAGCATGTAAGGATTCTGCTGCGGGGTGGTGGCGCAACCCGCCATCAAGCCCAGGGCCGCCACCAGCGCCATTAAGGCCCGCCAATGCCGGAGCCAGTTCAGAAACTGCATTATGTTCATTTTTTCCCTCCCCGGAAAAGATTGGGTACCTTTCTCCACTTGCTGATTTAGAGGTCCGGGGCGGGGAAAAAGTTAAGGAGGGGGAAAAATTCCGCGGCAAATATTTTTTCGGGAGGGGAAAGTCAAGGGGAGGAGACGGACGCGGCCCTCTGTTCTTTTTGGCACCCTTGGCGTCTTGGCGGGAAAAACTTTCTCACGCCAAGGCGCCAGGGGGCCAGGATCGAGTAGGAGGGGGCTTTGCGGCCCCCGTCCTCTCACACCACCGTGCGTATGGTTCCGTACACGGCGGTTCCTGAAGCACCTTGAGTCAGGCGCAGATAATCGAGCAGCGACACGAGTCCCAGGTTATCAAAGAAGCGCTTTGGGAAGGCCTCATGCATATGAGAGGCCCCGGCCTTCCACCACGGACCGCGCCCATTGGTGGCCGATTTCCAGGCCCGTTCCACCCCCAAGCCGCGTTTCATCAGGTTCTGGGCGTTAGTTCGGGAAAAAATCCAGAACAAAAATCACAGGAATTTGCTTCCCAGTTCTAAGGGGATATTCAAGCAATCAGGACAATACCCGATATTCAGCCTTCACCCGGGTCAAGAGGAGGGCGGCGGCGGCTTCGATGTCCTTCCGGGTGGTGGGGCGGCCCACGCTGAGGCGCACCGCGCCCCGGGCCACCTCCGGGGTCACTCCCATGGCGGTCAAAACGGTGGAGGGGGTTTCTTCCCCGCCGTGGCAGGCCGCGCCCAGGGACGCGGCCACCCGGGGCACCCCCGCCAGGATGGCGGCGCCGGAGAGGCCCGGAAAGGAGACGTTCAGGGTGTTGGGCAGGCGTTCGGCTTCATGTCCGTTCAAGACCAGGCCGGGGAAGCCGGCCTGGAGAAGCCGGTGCAGGAGGTCCCGCCGGGACTTAAGGTGGGCCATGTCTTCTGGGAGCCGCGTTCCGGCCAGGCGGCAGGCTTCCCCCAGGGCGGCGATGTGGGGCACGTTCTCCGTGCCGGAGCGGCGGCCCCCCTCCTGGCCGCCGCCGTGGAGGAGGGGAATGAAGGGGCTGCCGGCCCGCACATACAGGGCCCCCACGCCCTTGGGCGCGTAGAGCTTGTGTCCCGCCACAGTGAGGAAGTCCACCTGCAGATCCCCCACGGAGACCGGGATCTTGCCCACGCTCTGGGCCGCGTCGGTGTGGCAGAGGACCCCGGCTTCCCGGGCCAGGCGGGCGACGGCGGCCACGGGCTGGAGGGTGCCGGTTTCGTTGTTGGCGTGCATGATGCTGATGAGGATGGTTTTGGGCGTCAGGGCCCGGCGCACCGCGCCGGGGTCCAGGCGGCCGGCGCCGTCCACCGGCAGGATGGTGACTTCAAAGCCCTGGGACTGCAAAAACCTCAAGGGGGCCAGGACCGAGGGGTGCTCCGTGGCCTGGGTGATGATGTGGCCCCGGCCGAAGTGGCGGGCCACGCCCTGAAGCACGGTGTTGTTGGCCTCGGTGGCGCCGCCGGTAAAGACGATTTCCTCCGGGCGGCAGCCCAGGAGCGCAGCCACCTGGCCCCGGGCCCGCTCCACCGCTTCTTTGGCCCGCCGGCCCAGGGCGTAGTCGCTCCCGGGGTTGCCGAAGTCCTCCTCCAGGTAGCGGGACAGCACTCGGGCCGCTTCCGGGGCCACGGGGGTGGTGGCGTTGTAGTCCAGGTAAATCAAGGGGCTTTCTTTCATATCCCTAACCCTCGCACAAGGACCTGTCTCCGGTTGACACTGAAAATTACCCTCGCTAACTTAAGATAATAAACCTCTGAAAAGCCTGACAACAGGAAACTGACTTGCGGCGCGCTTTTTCCCCCGGATTTTATGCCCTGGGCCGCTGGCTGACGCGGTACACACTGGGATGGTACCACCGCGTCCGCGTGGAGGGGCTGGAATACCTGCCGGGCCGGGGGCCGGCCATCCTCTGCCCCAAGCACCAGCGCTGGGAGGACATTCCCGTCATCGGCATGGCCCTGCCCCGGCCGCTGCACTACATCGCCAAGGCGGAGCTCTTCCGGGTCCCGGTGCAGCGGGAGCTCCTGGGCGCCTGGGGCGGGGTGCCGGTGGACCGGGAGCATCCCCGGGCCACGCTGTCCTCCTTCAAGCTGCTGCTGCCGTTGCTGAAGGACCGGGCCTTCATCGTGCTGTTTCCGGAGGGCACCTATGTCCGGGGCCGGGTGGGGCCGGGGAAACACCGCCTTATCCAGATGCTGCTCAAGCTCCAGGGGCGGGACGGGGTGCCCGCGCTTTCTTTCGTGCCCGTGGGCATCACCTATAAACCCCGGCGCCTGGGCTACCGGGTGGCGGTAAAAATCGGCCCGGCGCTCATGGCCGCAGGCCCGGAGGAGGCCACGGAGCTTACCCAGGCCCTCATGGAGAGAATCGCCCGGCTGAGCGGCGTCCAGGGGCCGGAGTCCTGAAAAGGAGGCAAGATGCGGAAAGACTGGAATTTTCTCACGTGGCGCTGGTGGCTGGTGCACTTCCTGGGGTTCACCCTGATTTACAGCGCCGGGCGCCTGGCCGCGGTGTACCTGAGGGGGGGTTGAGATGCGCTGGGTCCCCTACGTCCTCTATCCCAAGGCCGGGTGGTTGGTGCTGCACGCCGCGGCCGTGGCCCTGGTTTTCCTCTTGGGCTACTCGGTGAGGTTTTGACATGAAAGGGCCGCGACTCATTCTCTGGGTAGCCCTGGTGTGCCTGGCCCTGGGGGCCGCCCTGCTGCACGCGCGGATTCACCCCCCCAGCGGCGGCCTCACCTACCTCTGGCCCAACCTCTTTTCCTGGCTGGACCTGGTGCTGGTGAGCCTGCTCTTTCTCTCCCGGGGCACCGCGCTCCTGGGGCTGCTCCTCAACAGCTTCCTGGCCTATATCGGCATCATCATGATGGCGGATTTTTCGCTAAGCGCCACCCTGGCGGGCCAGGTGAAGGTAATGCCGGGAGTGAGCTTCTTCGGGTGGCTGCTGCAGACCACTTTCCCGGACATCGCCGTCCTGTTCGCCGACTTCCTGGTGGGCCAGGCCCTGTACCGGGTCATCATCTCGGAGCATTGAGGCCCCCGCGCATTCCCAGCGGTTAGCTGAGCTTGCCTGCGGCCTGGAGAGCGTTCTTCAGGGCCAGGGCTTTTTCCGCCACGGCCATGGGGGTTTCGCCCAGGAGGCGCAGCATGGGCTCCTTCCCCCACTCCCCCCGGTCATAGATGACGTCCGGCGGGGCCTCCCCGGCCCGGAGGACCGAGGCCACGCCCCAGGCCAGGGTGGCGCCTTCCCGGGCCTTGACTTCCGGGGGCTCGGCGCCCCGGTCGAAGCTGGCCACCTTGAAGGCCAGCAGAGGGGCCAGGTCCTCAATCTCCGGAAAATACCTGAGGTTCATGGCGCTGCGGAGCTCCGAGTGGGTCTCCATGGCGGCGAGGATGACGGCGGCGAGGTGCCGGGAGGCGCCGAAGGCCGGGGCCGCAGGGATGATAAGGCCCTGGGGGCTCTTCACCAGGCGGCCCGGGAACGCGGCCACGTCCTGGGGGCCTTCGGGGTAGGGGACGGCGTAGCCCAGGTTGGTCATGACCTCGGGGACCATAGGGGTGATATCTTCCTTTTGCAGGCGGGCCGCGGCGGCGTTCAGGGCCTCCAGGACTTCATAACGGGCCCGGTCCCGGGCAAAGGGGGCGTAGGGGTTGACGGGGCCGGTGCCCCGGCCCAGGGGCAGGCCGAAGCGCAGGGCCTGGCGCACCAGGTCCCGGGCCTGGTTCACCGCTTCGGGGACGCTGAGGCCCTGGGCCAGGCCCGCGGCGCAGGCGGAAGCCAGGGCGCAGCCGGAGCCGTGGTGGTGGGGGGCGGCCAGGCGCGGCCCCGGCAGGTGGTAGGCGTTTTTGCCGTCGGTGAGGACGTCCACCGGCTCGCCCGGAAGATGCCCGCCCTTGGCCAGGACCCAGCGGGGGCCCAGGGCCTGGAGCCGCCGGGCCGCGTCCTCCAGGTCTGCGGGGGTGGTGATTTTTAGCCCCGTCAGCAGAGCCGCCTCCGGCACGTTGGGGGTGAGGAGGGTGGTGAGGGGCAGGAGTTCGGCTTTCAGGGCGGCGACGCCTTCCTCCGTAAGCAATGGGAAGCCGCCCCCCGCGGCCAGGACCGGGTCCAGGACCAGGGGCGGTCCCTCCTCGCCCAAGAGGGGCTTGAGTTGCCGGGCAACGGTGCGGACGATCTCGGCGGTGGCCAGCATGCCCACCTTCACCGCGTCCACGGGGAAGTCGGCCAGCACCGCGTCCAGTTGCGCGGCCACCACCTCCGGGGCCACGGGGTGCACGGCCTGGACGCCCCCGCTGTTCTGGACGGTGAGCGCGGTGGCCACGGTGAGGCCGTAAGCTCCCAGGAGGGTGGCCACCTTCAGGTCCTGCTGCAGGCCGGCCCCGGCCCCGGGGTCGCTGCCGGCGATGATGAGCACGGTCTTCATGGCCTAAATCCTTCGGCCTCCGGCCAGACAGAGCCGGGCTTCGGCCACCAGGGCGCCGCGGTATTCCCGGGATAGATAGGCGTTCCGGGCGATGCGCAGCTCCGCCAGGGCCATGTAAAAGGGGTTGAGGGAGTAAAGCCGGGGGGCCAGGGAGGGTCCCCCAGGGAGCGCGGCCAGATAGGCGGCAAAAAAACCGCGGATAAAGGGTTCAGCGCCATGGAAGCCGCCGGTGCGCCAGGCCCAGGCGTGTTTGAGCTCGCCGGCCACCCAGGAGAGGTCCCAGAGGCGGTCCGCGACTCTCAGGCGCTCCAGATCCAGGGCCACGGCCCGGCCGCCGGGGAAGAGGAAGTTGGTGGGGGTGGCGTCGCCGTGCACCAGCACCCGGAAGTCGGGGAGGGCGGAGAAGCGCTCCCCCCAGGCGGCCCGCTCCCCGGCCAGGGCCGCGGCGTCCTCCAGCGTGAGAAGCCCCTGGCCCTGAAGCTGAAACCTTAATTTGTCCAGGTAGGCCAGGCCTTCTGCCGGGGAGACCGGGGCCGGGGGCAGGGGTGCGGCGTGGAAGCGGGCCAGGAGCTCGGCCAGGTTTTCCAGACCCCGGGTCAGGGGGGCGGCGTCTCCCTCCAGGCCGGCGCGCTTTATCAGGCCGTCCAGGTCGGGTCCGGGGATGGCCTCAAGGAGCAGGCCCAGGCGGGAGGACGGGTCCCTCCCCAGGACGCGGGGGAGAAGGCCGCGGTCCCCGTTCAGCCCCAGGCGGGCCGCCTCCTGGTAATTGTCGTACTCCCTGAGCAGGCTGCGGTCCGCAGAAGTCAGGGGCGGGCAGGCGGAGAAGAATTTTCCCACCACCGCAGCGCCGCCGTTGTTTGAGACGAAACGGAAGACCGGCCGGGAGGAGGGCAGGGGTTCCGCCACGAAACCATCGGGGGCCGCGCCGGGCGTCTCCGGGTAGAGCAGCCGGGAGAGGGATTTTTCCCAGAGGGGCGCGGGAGGCAAGCCCACCATCACGCACCCTCCCGGGCCAGCTTCAGGGCCTCCAGGCAGCAGCCCAGGGCGCCGTGGAACTGGGGGTGGGGCGGCACCTGGACGGGAAGGCCGCTCTCCCCCTCCAGGAGCCGCACCACCGCGGCGTTTTTGGCCACGCCGCCCACAAAGACCAGCGCCGGGCAGGGATAGCGCCGGGTCATGAGCAGGGCCCGGCGGGCCACGGAAGCGTTGACTCCCGCGGCGATGCGCCGCGGCTCCACCCCTTCCAGAAGCAGGCCCACCAGCTCGCTCTCGCCGAAGATGGCGCAGGTGTGGGAGATGTCCACCGGGGCCTCCCAGGCCTGGGCAAACTCCGTCAGGGGCATCTTCAGGAAGCGGGCCATGTTCTCGAGATAGCGGCCTGTGCCTGCGGCGCAGCGGTCGTTGGTGAGAAAGTCAAAGACCCGGCCGTCCCGGATGTACAGGACCTTGGTGTCCTGGCCGCCCACCTCCAGCAGGACAAAGTGGCTGAGGCCCGTCAGACGCCGGGCCCCCAGGAAGGAGGCGCGGACCTCGGTGATGGTGGGGAAGTGCTCCTTCAGCAGGTTCTTGCCGTAGCCGGTGGCCACCAGGGTCCGGGGCGGGGCCAGCCCCAGGCGGGGCCAGTCAATGGCCAGGCGGCCCCCCTCCCGGAGGAGGCAGTCCCGGTAGAAATCCAGGCTGTCCAGCTTGCGGCGGCCCCAGCGGCCATCTCCCCGGGCATAGACCAGCTTGACGAAGCGGCTGCCGAAGTCCAGGCCGCAGGCGGTGGGTGGAGAGGAATGGTGCTGGGGGGAGGGCAAGGGAGCAAGGCTCCCTGCCCTCCCCCCAGACCCCCCTCCCAACCCTTTAAGGGGGCCGGGGGCCCCGCCTTCCCCGGCCCGATTTGGCAAGGGCTTGTTGCCCTTAGCCCCATCTCTTAAAACATCACGGCCGTAAAACATCGACAAAGGCCTCCAGGCGCAGGCGGGTGCGGGAGTCCAGGGGTGTGGGCCGGTCCCCTTCGATGGTGAGGATGGGGATATTGAGCCGCTCCCGGAGGAGCTGGTCAAACATCTGGCGGAAACAGAAGCTCTGGGTGTAGTGCACCAGGCCGTCCAGGCGCCGGACGGCCACAGCCTCAGCCAGGTCCGCCAGGCGGCCGAAGACGTCGTAAGGATAAGTATAATTGAGATATTGTCCCACCAGGTCCGGGCCGGCGTGGGGCATGCTGAACTGCCGGGGCATTTCGTGAAAGACCACCGCCGCGCCCAGCTCCTCCAGGTAGTCCCAGAGGTTGGAGAAGATGGGGGGGATGCCGGCGAAACCCAGGCGCACCCGGGCCGGGAAGGTGGAGCGGCGCGCCGCTGCGGCCAGAAAATCCTTGAGCTTCCGGGAGTAGGCCACCGGGTCGCCCTCAAAGTCCGAAGCCGCGATGAGCCACTGGAAGTTCTCCCGGCCCCGCACCTGGAGGGTCTCGTAAGTGAGGCGGTCCAGGCGGCGCAGGTCGTGGCGCAGGGGCTCAAGCTCCGACTGGACCCGGCGCACTTCTGCCGGGGACGCGCCCAGGCGGGCCATGAGGGCCCGTATTTCCTCCCCCAGGAGGGTGCGGTTGCGGGGGTAGGGGAACTGGAAGTGAATGACCTCGACGCCCCGGGCCTCCAGGATTTCCCCCAGGGCCTGGGTATAGGAGCAGTCCCCCTGGCAGGCGACGATGACTCCGGCCATGTCCGGGTGCTGCTTCAGCACCGCGTAGATGCCCTTGACCCAGGCGCAGATGGTGCGGGGGAAGCCCGCGGCCTCGGCCTCGGCCACCCGGGCCAGGGGCGCGGGGCCGGCAATGAACAGGTTGTTCAGGTCCATGGGGACCAGTCCCGCGGCCAGGACCACCTCCACCGGGATGGTGGTGGTGAGGCCCACTTTGGCGCCGGGGGGGAAGAGGCGGCGGCGCCTGGTCATCTCAGTCCTTCCCGGGCCGGGGGCCGAAGATGGCGGTGCCGATCCTAACCAGGGTGGCCCCTTCCGCCACCGCCACCTCGAAGTCGCCGGTCATGCCCATGGAGAGCTCCGGTAAGGGGCCTAAGCCGTTCTGCTCCAGGCGGTCCCGCAGCTCCCGGAGGGCCTGGAAAAAGGGCCGGGCCGCTTCGGGGTCGTCAAAGAAGGGGGGCATGGTCATCAGGCCCTGGAGGCGCAAATGGGGCAGCAGGCGGATTTGCTCAATCAGCCCCGGGACCGCCGCGGGCGCGGCGCCGGACTTGGACTCCTCCCCCGCCAGGTTCACCTGGAGAAGGATATCCTGGACTTTGCCGATTTTGGCTGCGGCCTCGTTCAGGGCCTGGGCCAGGCGCAGGCGGTCCACAGAGTGGATGAGCTCGAAGAGAGCCACCGCGCCCTTGGCCTTGTTGGTCTGGAGGTGGCCCACGAAATGCCAGCTCACCCCGGGGCCCAGGGCCGCGACCTTGCGCTGGGCTTCCTGGAGGTAGTTTTCCCCGAAGATTTTCTGCCCTGCGGTTAGGGCCTGACGCAACAGTTCCACCGGCACGGTCTTGCTTACCGCCACCAGGCGCACGGCCCCAGGGTCCCGGCCGGCCCGGCGGGCCGCGGCACTGAGCCGGGCGCGCACTTCCTCCAGGTTCTTGGCGATGTCACTCATGGCCGCACTTGCCGATGGCTGCCAGCTTGTCATCCAGGCCGAAGACAGCCATGGTGTTGGCCCAGGTCTGCCGGGCCACCTCTTCCAGGCTCAGGCCTTTAACCGCCGCCAGTTCCCGGGCGGTGGCCGCCACGTAAGCCGGCTCGTTGCGCTTCCCCCGCCAGGGCTGGGGCGGCAGATACGGGCAGTCCGTCTCGAGGAGCAGCCGGTCCAGGGGCAGCCGCCGGGCCACCTCCCGCAAGGGCCCGGCCATGGGGTAGGTGAGGGTGCCAGAGAAGGAGAGATAGAGGCCCAGGTCCAGGAAGCTGTGGGCTTCATCGAGGCTGCCGCCGAAGCAGTGCATCACCCCGCCCAGGAGACGGCCCTGGTATTCCCGGAGGATCTTCAGGGTCTCGGCGGTGGCCTCCCGGGTGTGGATGACCACCGGTTTTTTTAGACCCCAAGCCCATTCCAATTGGCGGCGGAACCAGCGGCGCTGGACTTCCTCCGGGGCCCGGCGGCGGTAGAAGTCCAGACCGATTTCCCCCACGGCCACCGCCTTGGGGTCCGCGGCCAGGGGGGCCAGGGCCTCCAGGTCCTCCTCCTTCAGGGAGCCCACGCCGTGGGGGTGGACGCCCACGGTGGCGAAGATCTGGGGATAGCGGTGGGCGGTGTTAAGGACCTGGCGGGAGTTTTTCAGGCCGATGCCCACGTTGATGATGAGGGCCACCCCCGCGGCCCGGGCCCGGGTTAAGACCTCCTCCCGGTCGGGGAGGATTTCCGGTAAATCCAGGTGGGCGTGGGCGTCGGCCAGGGCGGGAGGCATGGTCAGCTTGTGTTGTGTTGGACAATTTTTCCTTGTCTGGTTAAAATATACAAAATTTCTGCGCTCTGCAAGGAGAGGCGGTGTCCGGCTGGGTTCTGGCGCTGTGGCTGACAGGGTGTCTTTGCCTGACGGCCCCGGGAGGGGCGGCGGCGGGGGAGCTGGAGCTCAACCCGCCCCAATGGCAGACCCTGGGGAAGGGTCTGAGCTTCTGCCAGGTGGAGGTGCTGCGGGACGAAGAGGTGGCGGGCAGCCTGGCGGTGCTCAGGATTGACCCGGCCAGCAACGCCTTCCGGGTGTTTCACCACGCGCCCCAGAACATCGCCGCCTGGCAGCAGGAGACCAAGGCGCCGGTGGTCTTTAACGCCTCATACTACGGCCGGGACGGCCAGCCCGTGGGCGCGGTGCTGGCGGACGGCCAGGTCATTGGCCCGGCCCGCAACCGCCAGATGCGGGGGATGTTCGTGGCGGAGCCCAAGGGGCTGTCCCCGGATCTGCCCCGGGCCACCATCCTGGACCTGACCTCCGCCCCGGTGTCGCCCCAGAAACTGCCCTGGCTCCAGGGGGTGCAGTCCTTTCCCCTGCTTCTGGACGCCAAGGGGCGCATCCGGGTGCACCAGAGCGACAAGGCCGCGCACCGCACCGTCATCGCCACGGACCACGGGGGCAACATCCTGGTCTTCAACACCTACTATGGGGTTTTCACCCTGCACGAATTTGCCCAGTTGCTGCGGGACAGCGACTTCGAGGTGGAGGTGGCCCTGAACCTGGACGGCGGCACCGAGGCGCAGCTGCTCGTCAAGACCAAGGACCTGGAGTTTGCCTCCCCCCGGTCCTGGGAGACCCAGTTGGGCAGGATTTGGGATTCCAAGGAGCTGCAACTGCCCACGGTGGTGGCGGTGTTCCCCCGGTGAGGTGAGAGCGTGGGCCGCTACCTCATCTTAGGAGCAGGCAAGTTCGGACGCCTGGCCTTGGCGCGGCTGTCCCGGGAGGATGAGGACGCGGCCTTCGTGGTGGTGGACCGGGACCCCGGGGCCCTGGCCGCAGCCCGGGCGGGGACCGGGCCCCTCCAGGCTAGGTGGGTGGAGGCGGAGGCCGGCGCTTTTCTCAAGCGGCACCTGACGCCCGGGACCCCCTGGGACTGGATCATCCCCATGATGCCGGGACACGCGGCCTTCGCCTGGCTCCGGGCCGGGCCTTTGGACTCCGGCGCCTGGGAGATCACCCCGGCGCCCGGGGCAGTGGCGGACCTGGCCCCCCTGGCTCAGAGGGGCCCCGAAGGGGAGCTGTACCTGAGCCGGGCCGCGCACCTCTGCCCGGATGACTGCGGGGAGCCGGAGACGGTGTGCCCGGTGAGCGGCGAGTCCCGGGAAACCCCGCTGTACGCAGAGCTGGCCGGGTTGGCCCTGCCGGGCTTCAGGGTCCTGGTGCTCCCCAGCCGGCAGCTGGCCCCGGGGGTGGGGGGCTTCCCGCCGGGGATGCTCCTGGCCCTGGCCCGGGACCTGGAGGAAGGCTCCGGGAGCGCCCTCGTGGCCACCGCCTGCCGCTGCCACGGCGTGGTGCACGGGGTGCGAAGAAAGGCGGGAGGGCCGGGGTGAGCCAGGGGTTCGCCGGGATCATCGGGGTGTCCCCCCGGATGCAGGAGGTCTTCCGGCTCCTCAAGCTGGTGGCCCCCCTGGAGGCCACGGTGCTGCTCCTGGGCGAAACGGGCACCGGCAAGGAGCTCATCGCCCGGGCCATCCACCAGGGGAGCCCCCGGGGGGGCGGGGCCTTCGTGGTGGTCAACTGCGCCGCCCTGCCGGAGACCCTGCTGGAGAGCGAGCTCTTCGGCCACGAGCGGGGCGCGTTCACCGGGGCCGACGCCCGCAAGGAAGGGCGGTTCCACCTGGCCCACGGCGGCACCCTCTTCCTGGACGAGGTCGGAGAGCTCTCCCTCCCCCTCCAGGGCAAGATTCTGCGGGTGCTGCAAAGCCGGGAGTTCGAGCCCCTGGGCAGCAGCCGCACCGTCAAGGTGGACGTGCGCATCATCGCCGCCACCAACCGGAACCTGGAGGACATGGTGCGGCAAGGCCGGTTCCGGGACGACCTGTTTTACCGGCTCAACGTTTTTCCCATCGTGCTGCCGCCGCTCAGGGAGCGGCCCCAGGACGTGCCCCTGCTGGCCGGGCATTTCCTGAAGCTTTACGGGGAGAAGAACCGCCGGGAGGTCCGGGGCCTGGCCCCGGAGGCGCTGGAGGCCTTCCGGCACTATCCCTGGCCGGGAAACATCCGGGAGATGGAGAACGTCATCGAGCGGGGGGTGATCCTCTGCCGGGGGGAGACCCTGGCCCTGGCGGACCTGCCGCCGGCGCTCGTGCGGGCCCACGCCTGGACGCCGCCGGGCCGGGAGCCGGACCTGCAGGAATTGGAAGCCCAGCTCATCAGCCGCACCCTGGAGAAGGTGGCCGGGGAGCGCCGCCTGGCTGCAGAGATCCTGGGCATTTCCATGGAGGAGTTAAACCTGAAAATCCGGGCCTACGGGCTGGCGGATTAGTTCCGGGTCCCGGGAAACCCTGTTCACCCGGCCTGGGTAAGTCCGAGGGAGCCTAGCTCAGACAGGATAGTCCTTATGTTTTTTCCGCCGTTGATCTTTTTCCTGATGCTGGTCTTCTTTTTCCTGGCCTTGGTCCTGCTGCCCTTTCTCATGGTGGGCCTGATGGGGCAGGCCTTTATCAAGCTGGGGCTGCCGCCGGGGGCGATGTTCTGGCTCCTCATCCTCACCCTGGTGGGAAGCCTGGTGAACATCCCCCTCTATACCCTGAGGAATCCGGGGGTCATGGGGGACCAGGTCATCTCTTATTACGGCATGCGGGTGAGGATTCCCCGGGTGCAGGCCCCGCAGACGGTGGTGGGCATCAACGTGGGGGGGGCGCTGATCCCTCTGGGCCTGTCCCTGTGGCTGCTGACCCGGATGGAGCTGGGCCTCTACCTGCCGGTGCTGGTGGGCCTCATCATCCTGCTGGCCAACCGCCTGGCCCGGCCCATCAGGGGGGTGGGCATCGCCCTGCCCGGGTTCATCCCGCCCCTGGCCGCGGCCCTGGGGGCTTATTTGCTGTGCCCCGCCCCGGAGCTTAGGGCCCCCAGCGCCTACATTGCCAGCACCTTGGGCATCCTGGTGGGCGCGGACCTGCTGAACCTGGGGAAAATTCAAGGCCTCGGCGCGCCGGTGGCCTCCATCGGCGGGGCCGGCACCTTTGACGCCATCTTCCTGGGGGGCGTCATCGCGGTGCTGCTCAGTTAACCTTTGGAGCATCTTAAGGGAGGTTAAGAAAATGGCTGACGTTAGGCGCTGGCAGCGGGTGGCCCCGGTCCTGGCCGCGATGGTGCTGCCGGCTCTCCTGTGGGCCGGGTCAGAAGCCCTGGCCCAGACTGTGAATGTGGGCGGCGAGACCATCAAACCCCGCCTGGTGGAGCGCATCAAGAACGGCGAAACCAAGAAGCACGAGATCCTCACCTACTTCGGTGAGCCCCAGGAGGTGGAGCGCACCCCCGACGGCATGGTGTACAAATACTTCAGCTACAAAGACAGCTCCACCCTGCCCTACAAGCCCGAGACCCGGAAACCGGTGGTGGACAGCGAGCACCTATCCAATCCTTTCTACCTGGATGAGAACAAAAACATCAAGATGGTGGGGAAACCCAAAGGGGGGAAGGTCCTGCGGCGCTCTCTGATGGTGCGCTTCAAGCCCGACGGCGAGACAGTGCTCAGCCACGAATACCGGGAATATTAACGGGGCCGTGGCGGATGAAGGCCTTCTCGGACCTGGCCCAGGCCACGGCCTGGGTCTTTGACCTGCAGAAATACGGCATCAAATTCGGGCTGTCCTGCACCCTGAACCTGCTGGCGCGCCTTAAGCTCTCTTATGAACACGGACGCTATGTGCACGTCGCCGGCACCAACGGCAAGGGCTCGGTGACGGCCATGCTCTCGGCCATCCTGAGCCGGGCCGGCTACCCGGTGGCTATGTTCACCTCCCCCCATCTGGTGGACTTCCGGGAGCGCTTCCGGGTGGGGGACCGGGACATCCCGGCGTCGCGCCTGCTCTCGGTAATCAACGCGGTTAGGGCCGCGATTGAGGAAGCTGAGCCCCCCACTTTTTTCGAATTCGCCACGGCCATAGCCCTGCTCTACTTCTTCCAGGAGGGGGCGGACCCCATCATCCTGGAGACGGGCATGGGCGGCCGCCTGGACGCCACCAACATCGTGCGGCCCCGGGTCACGGTGATCACCAACATCGCCCGGGACCACGAAGACTTTCTGGGGCGGGGGCTGAAGGCCATCGCCGGTGAGAAGGCCGGCATCATCAAGGCGGGGACGCCTCTGATTACCTATGCCCGGCAGAAACTGGTCCGGGAGCTGCTCCGCCGGCGCTGCCGGGAGCTGGGCGCGTCCCTGTACCTGGGCGGCGCGGACTTCCGGGCCCGGGGCCAGGGGGGCGGGCGCTTTTCCTATGAGGGCCTGGACGGACCTATCACCGGCCTGCGCCTGAACCTGGCGGGGCGCCACCAGTACCGTAACGCCGCGGTGGCCCTGGCCGCAGTGGAACTGCTGCGGCGGGACGGCTTCGCCATTCCCGAGGCGGCCGTGCGGGAAGGCTTGCAGCACACCCGCTGGCCCGGGCGCCTGGAAGTGGTGGCCCAGGACCCCCGGGTGGTGCTGGACGGGGCCCACAACCCGGAGGCGGCCCTGACCCTGGCCCGGAGTCTCCGCCAGTCCCGGATCAACGGCCGCCTGATCATGGTGCTGGGGGTCATGGCGGACAAGGACGTGGACGCGATTCTTAAACGGCTCCTGCCCCTGGCCCAGACGGTGGTCTTCACCCGGCCGCGTTATTTCCGGGCCGCGGCCACCGAGGATCTGGCCGCCCGGGCCCGGGGCTATGGCCTGGAGGTTCACCAGGTGCCGGAAGTGGCCGCGGCGGTGCGGCGGGCCCGGAGCCTGGCGGGGCCCGAGGACCGCATCGTGGTCACCGGCTCCCTGTATACCGTGGGGGAAGCGAAGGAATATTTTGAAAGTGAGCAGTTGAAAAAAGTAAATCCCAACTGCCAACTGCTTTCGAGGTAAAGGATGCGCCTCTTTGTTTCCGGTTCTTTGGCCTATGACCGCATCATGGACTTTCCCGGGCGGTTTCAGGATCACATCCTGCCGGAGAAGATTCACATCCTGAACGTCTGCTTCATGGTGAACGGCCTGATCGAGCGCTTCGGGGGCACCGCGGGCAACATCGCCTACAACCTGGCGCTTTTGGGGGAGAAGCCGGTGATCCTGGCCACCGGGGGCACGGACTTCGGGCCCTACCGGGAACGGCTCCAGGGCCTGGGCCTGCCCCTTGCGGGCATCCGGGAAATTCCCGAGGAGCTCACCGCGGGGGCTTATATCACCACGGATAAGGCGGACAACCAGATCACCGGGTTCAACCCCGGGGCCATGAAACACCCTTCCGGCTATGCCTTTGACGGGGTGAATCCGGAAGGGGCGCTGGCCATCGTGGCACCGGGCAACCTGGAGGACATGCTGGCCTACAGCCGGCGCTACCAGGAGCTGGGGGTGCGCTACATCTTTGACCCCGGGCAAAGCATCCCCGCCTGGGGGGCGGCGGAACTGACGGAGATGGCCCGGGGGGCCCTGGCCCTCATCGCCAACGACTACGAGCTGGAGCTGTACCGGCGCAAGACCGGGTTGGGGGAAGCGGACCTCCTTGAGCTGGCCGGCGCGGTCATCACCACCCGGGGGGAAGAGGGCTCGATGGTGATGACGGCCGAGGGCCGGGAGGAGATTCCCGCGGCCCGGGCCCGGCAGGTGGTGGACCCCACCGGCGCCGGGGACGCCTACCGGGGGGGGCTGCTCAAGGGCCTGGCCCTGGGCCTCCCCTGGCCGCAGGCGGCCCGCCTGGGCGCGGCCCTGGCCAGTTTCGCGGTGGAGCAGCAGGGCACCCAGGAGCACCGGGTGGAGAGGCGCCAGTTCTGGGAGCGCTACGTGGAGAACTTTGGCCCGCCGCCGGCGGGGGTGGGGGAGATTGTATGACCCCGGACCGGGACTTCCTCGGGGCGCTTTTGCAGCACCTCCAGGAGCGTTTCCGGGAGTGGGGCCTGTTCGAGCAGACCCTGACCCTGACGCATCGGGGCCAGAAATACCTGGCCCGGTGCGACAGCCAGGCGTTCACGGTGTACCGCCTTCTGGATAAGACAAGCGTCCCTCCCGGCGCGCCTGGGTGGCCGGTGTGCCTGGTGACCCCGGAGGCGGCGGTGGACGAAACCTGCCCCCCGCACCTCCCGGAAGACGAGTTTTCCTCCGGCCTCAGCCTGCAAGAGTGGCTGAACCTGATTGAAAAGGAGTTTGGGGGAGGGAGCTAGCAGGCAGGGGTCAGGGGCCAGGATCTTAGCCCGGGGCCGGGGGAATCGATGATTCCTCGGCCCCGGGCCTTTTTGGGGGTGCACAGGCTGGAAGCCTGTGCCACCAACCTCCCCTTAAAGCCACCACCAATAAATCCCGGCGACAAAAGGCAGCAGGCTCAGGGTGCGGAAGAGTTGGGAGAGCACCATGAGGCGCAGGCCCAGGCCCGGGGTGAAGACGCCCAGGTAGTAGGGCAGTTGGTGGCGCACGGCCCGCATGGGGCTGGAGAGGATGGTGCCCAGGAGCAGGGTGAGAAGCACCGCGGCCGGGGACAGGGCCCGGGCTTCCAGGAAGGCCCCCGCGGCGGCGAAGCCGCCGGTGGCTTCCGCGGCCAGGGAGAAAGCCAGGATGCTCAGGGCCTGCACCGGGACCTGGGTGCCCTTAAGGAACGCCGCCAGGTGCGTCCTTACGGCCTGGAAGAGCCCGGCTTCCTGGGCCAGGAACATGGCCACGTAAATGGGGATGGTGAGCATCAGGATGCGTTTAAGGCGGGCCAGGAATTTCTCCCGGGTCTCCTGCCAGATTTGGGCCCAGGCGGAGGCCGGGGCGGGCGGGGGCGGGGGCGCGGCGGCGGCCGGGGCCGGGAGGGTGAGGCGGCCGTACAGAAGGTAGGCCGCGGTGCGGAGCCCGTCCGCGGCCAGGAGGAGGGCCAGGTACAGGATGCCCCAGCGCCCCAGGAGGGGGGTGATGGTGAAGAACAGGGTGGGCAGGTGGGCGAAGAAGGCGGGAAAGGTGAGGAGCAGGGCCGAGAGGACCAGCTCCCGCCGGCTGATGGCCCCGTCCTGGTAGGAGTTCATGAGGATGGTGGAGGCGCTGACCGCGGAGAGAAAGCCCGCGGTAAAGGCCAGGGCCGAGGGCTGGCGCAGGTGCCCCAGGCGCAGCAGGGGTGCGGCCAGGCTTCCCAGGCGGGCGGCGAGGCCGGCAGTTTCGATGACCATGCCGGCCAACAGTCCCACGGCAATGGCCAGGGTCAAGGTGAAGAGCGGCTTCAGCAGCCGGGCATAGAGGTGGCCGGGGGGCACCGCGCCCAGGTACAGCGCGGCCAGCAAGGCCCCGACCAGCAGCGTTCCCAGGAGCAGGGGCCCCAGAAGACGGCGGGCGGCGGTCATTTCTGCGCGGCCGCGGCTTCCGGCGGGGGCGGCGGCCCCAGGTAGCTCATGGTGAAGCGCATCTGGGGGAAGAGGCGGGGCAGGCGCATCATGTTGAAGACCATGACGCCGATGGCCAGGCGGTCCAGCCAGGAGGACAGGGGCCAGCCCAGGTGCACGTAAATCTGGCGGTCGGCCAGTTCATAGTCCACTACCCGGAGCAGACCCACCAGGCGGTGATAGAGGCTCAGCTTGAGGAGGGGCAGGCGGAAGTGGTTGGGCCCCAGCTTGGGGGGGATGCCGGCCCGGGGGGAATAAAAGGTGATGAAGACCTCGTTGTCCTTGGGAGTCTCGGAGGTGACTTCATAGGATCGGCGGAAGAAGAGGTGCACGTCCGGGGCCGCGGATTGGGCCAGGTAGAGGATCAACTGCATCTCGTGGTCGCCCTTTTCAATTTCTTTTTTCTCCGGGGCCCGCCTTTGGGCCACCAGGACGCCGGCCAGGAGGACGAGGCCAGTAACCGTGGCCCACAGCAGGGTGCCATGGGTCTTCTTGATGGCCAGGAAGATGAAGCAGCTCACAAAGATGACCCACATGATCAGGGTCACCAGGCGGGAAGTGTAGAAGTGGATGACTTCCTTGGTGCCCATGAAATAGCGGTAAATCAGCAGGGAGCCCATGTTGATGCAGAAGCTGGCGATGAGGCCCAGGGCGTACATGTCCGCCAGGGTCTCCTGCCGGCCGGAGGTGATGAGAATGATGAGGGAGAAGAAAGTGGCGTTGGCCAGGTGGATGCGGTAGAGGGACTGGCGGCGGTTGGTGGCGATGAGCCAGTGGAAGCCGTAGCGGTGGGCCACCCGCTCGATGAGTTCGCTGGAGGCCACGAACGCGGTGTTCACCGCCATGATGAGGGTGAAGCTGGCCAGGGCCGCCACCCCCACGCCGAAGGGGAGGCCGTTCACCAGGGTGGCGTAGTGGGTGATGAGGTCGCCTTCGTGGGCCTGGAAATCAATGGGCGCGGAGAGGGCCAGGGCCGCCACCAGGGGGGTGACCAGGCCCACGGTTAAGGCCAGGAAGATGTAGGCCTTGGCGATTTCCCGCCAGGAGCGCACCAGGCCCGCGGTCTGGAGCACCGACTCCACCCCGGAGTAGGCCAGGATGCAGAAGGCGATGCTGGCGATGAAGAGCTGGTAGCCGTGGAAGAAGGACTCTCCCTTCAAGCTGGCGAGCGTGGCTCCGCCGGCGCTCTTCAGGCGCGCCAGGGCCGCGGCGTCCAGGGCGATGATTCCGGAGGCGATGAGGTTGAGAAAGATGAAGGTGGCGGCAATGAAGATGGTGAAGGTGACCCGGGCGTTTTCCTTGATCCCCAGGACGTTCAGGCCGGCGATCATCCAGATGGTGCCCAGCACCAGGCCCAGGATGACATGTTGGGGGAGCTGGAAAAAGGAGGTGGCGTTCAAGACCGCGCTCACCGAGGAGATGCAGGCGGTGAGGATATAGTCCACCATGATGGAGGCTACCGCCACGAAAGAGACCAGGGGCCCCAGCACCAGGTAGGAGAAGGAGTAGACCCCGCCGCCGATAAGGCCGTGGTGCTCCAGGATTTCGCCGATCTCCACCAGCCGGGTGGTCATGTAATGGATGAAGACGGCGGTGAAGGCGATGAAGAAAATGGCGCTGGAGCCGATGAACCGGTAGGCCTCCGCGGGGGCGTAAAAGACGCTGGTGAGCTCGTCCATCAGGGTGATGACGGCCACGGACAGCCAGGTGAGCCACCAGCGCCCCTGGTCGTAATAGGACAGGCGCCCCGGCTTGCGCAGGACCAGAAGGAAGACGGCCCCCACGGCCAGGTTGAGCACCAGGAGGATGGCGGTCTTGGGGGTCAGGGGTGGCACCTCACGCGAGAACAGACTGACGGGAATTTTCTATATACCATATTCAGGGAGATTATGGTCTCAGGATTTTACCGGCGGAAAACCCGGGTGGGCGCTGCGGCGGGTATATTGGATGAGGAATTCGAACTGAGGGAAAAGGCGGGGCAGGCGCATGAGGTTGAAGACCATGACGCCGATGGCCAGGCGGTCCAGCCAGGAGGACAGGGGCCAGCCGATGTGCACCACCACCTGGCGGTCCCCCAGCTCGTACTCCACCACTTTGAGGAGGCTCACCAGGCGGTGGAAGAGGCCGATCTTCACCAGGGGGAAGCGGAAGTGGTTGGGGCCCGCCTTGGGGGGGATGCCGGCCCGGGGGGAGTAGAAGGTGACGTAGGCGACGTTGTCCTTGGCCGCAGCATGCTCCGGGTCCTCGGTGCGGCGGAAAAACAGGTGCAGATCGGGAGCTTCCGACGCGGCCAGGTAGAGGACCAGCTCCATTTCGCTGTCGGCTTGGACGATCTCCTTTTTCTCCGGACCCCGGCGCTGGGCCACCAGGAACCCCCCTAGGAGGACCACGGCCGTCACCCCGGCCCACAAGGCGGTGCCGTGGAGTTTATCCAGGGCCAGGAAGATGAAGCAGCTCACCAGGATGACCCAGAGGACCAGGGTGCCCAGGCGGCTGGTGTTGTAGTGGATAACCTCCTTGGTCCCCATGAAATACCGGTAGAGGATCAAGGCCCCCATGTTGATGCAGAAGCTGGCCACCAGGCCGATGGCGTACATGTCGGCCAGGATGGCCTGGCTGCCCCTGGTGAGGAAAATGATGGCGGTGAAGAAGGCGGCGCTCAGAAGATGGATGCGGTACAGGGACTGGCGCCGGTTGGTGGCGATGAGCCAGTGGAAGCCGTAGCGCTGGGCCACCCGCTCCATGAGTTCGCTACTGGCCACGAACGCGGTGTTCACCGCCATGGTCAGCGTGAAGCTGGCCAGCGCCGCCACGATGACTCCGAAGGAGACCCCGTTCAGCAGGGTGGCGTAGTGGGTGATGAGGTCCCCTTCGTGCTTCTTGAAATCAATGGGCGCCGAGAGAGCCAGGGCGGAAACCAAAGGAGTGACGATGCCCACGGTGAGGGCCAGGAACCAGTAGGAGCGATGAATCTCCCGCCAACTCCGCACCAGCCCGGCGGTTTGCAAAACGGACTCCACCCCGGAATAGGCCAGGATGCAAAAGGCGATATTGCTGACAAAATTACTGTAGCTCTTGACCCAGGAGCCGGTATGCATGGCCACCCCGGCATATTGGGCCGCTTCTTTGAGGCGCGCATAAGCGCCCTGGTCCAGGGACAGGAGGCCGGAGGCGATGAGGTTGAGCATGACAAAGGCCGCGAAGATAAAGATGGAGAAGGTAAAACGGGCGTTTTCCCGGATGCCCAGGATATTCAGGCCGGCTACCAGCCAGATGATGCCAACGACCAGCCCCATCGTCAGGGAGTGGGACCCGGCCAGGGAAGGGAAGAAGGAGAGGGAATTGAGCACCGCGCTCACCGCGGAGATACAGGCCGTGAGGATGTAGTCCACCATGATGGAGGACACGGCCACGAAAGAGACCATGGGGCCCAGGACGAGATAGGAGAAGGAATAGACCCCGCCGCCAATGAGGCCGTGGTGCTCCAGGATCTCGGCGATTTCCGTGAGCCGGGTGGTCAGAAACCGGATGAGCAGGCTGGTGATGGCGATGAAGACAATGGCGCCGACCCCGATAAACCGGTAAGACTCGGCGGGGACGTAAAAGATGGAGGTGAACTCATCCATCAGGGTGATGACCGCCACCGCCAGCCAGGTGAGCCACCAGCGCCCCTGGTGGGAATAAGCGAGGAGATTCTTCCGCCGGAGCAGAAAGATAAAGAGAAGAATCAGGGCCCCGTTGAGGGCTATCAAGACCGGCAGTTTCACCGGGGTCATCTCCTGGAAGAGGGGGAGCGGAACCGGCGGCGCCGGGACCGGGGAAGCAGGCAACCCGGCCTGGGCCCGCTGGATTTCCGCCGCCAGGACGCGGAGTTAGGCCGGAGACCGGGGAAGGCCTCGGCCAGCCGCCATGACTTTGCTGGAAAATCCCGGCTCAGGGAGAGTGGGACTCCGGGATGGGCCGCCGCGCCGGGATGGCGCCGGGGGCCGGGGGCTGGGGGTAGCTTAAGAGGGGTTGCCGGGCCGGGGGCAGGAACGCCGGCTCCAGGCATTCCCGGCAAGGGCCGCAGAGGTGCGCCGCGGGCGCACCAAAACCGGGGTCGTGCATGTCCTCCTCCTGCCTACGGGGTTAGCTGACGGGCTTGGACAGGAGGCTCTGCTTGCCCTACCGCAATTGCGGATTCGCCCCCAAGATCGGGTCCCCCGCTCCTCCGGCCGGGGCCGGAAGACTCGGCGATCGGCCTAATAACAGGCTAACAAAATTAATTATATAAGCTTAAAGATGGGTGTCAAGAAATAGGGCCGAAGCGGGGGCGGGGCGGATTTCACTCTCCCAGCCCCTCCAGGGCCCGGCGGGCGAAGTCCAGGGTGGGGTCCAGGTCCAGGGCCTGGCGCAGCACGAACGCGGCCTCCCGGGGATGGCCCAGGCGCTGGAGGTTGACGCCCAGGTTGGCGTAGTCAATGGCGGAGCTGGGGTCCAGCTCAATGGCCTGCTCGAAGGCGTGCACCGCGTCCTGGTAGTCCCCCAGCTTGAAGTGGCAGAAACCCAGGAGGTGGTGGGCCTCCTTGAGAAGGGGGTCCAGCTTGAGCGCCTCTTCCAGCGCCGTCCGGGCCTCCCGGTAGTCGCCCAGGTCCTTGAGGCAGGAACCCAGGTGCACGTAAATGCTGGGGACCTCGTGGACCGGGGGGGTAAGCTTCAGGGCCTCCCGGAAGTGGGGCAGGGCCTCGCCGGCGCGCTCCAGGTTTTCCAGGGCCAGGCCCAGGAAGAAGTGCACCTCGAAGCGCCGGGGAAGGGTTTGGTTCAGCCTTTCCAGGGCTTCCAGGGCGGCGCCGGGGGGGGCGTAGAGCGCGGCCAGCTTGGCCAGGTGCAGGATGACGTTGGTGTTGCGGGTGCGGTCCAGAAAATGGGTGCCGGGGATGAGGACGTACACGGCGGGGAGGCCGATCTCGGGATGGGTCACGTCCACCGCCAGCACCTCCAGGCCCAGGCGGCCCAGCGCGGCCAGGGCCCGGCGGATCTCCTCCCGGAGGTTGGCGTGGGCCAGGTTGGGGAGAGAGTCGAGGGGTTTTAAGGGGCCCGGGGCCATGAGGTAGGCCGCCTCCTCCAGGGTCCGGTACTTGGGCAGGGTGGGGCGGTACTCGGTGCGCCGGTGGAAGTCCCCGGCCAACTGCGCCACCTCCGTCAAGGCCCGGACGAGGGACTTCTCCGGGTCCGTGGTGGTGCCCGCGGCAAAGACAATCTCGCTCTGCTCCGGGAAGGTGGCGGGGTCGTAGGCCAGGGCCGCCACCGTGGGGATGCCGGTGTCCAGGGAGAAGTCCCGGAGGTGGACCTGGACGCCATTTCTGCGGAATTTCTCCAGGAGTTCCCGCCCCGCGGGGTCCTTTACCGAGTCCGGGGCGATGGCCGGGGTGGGGAGCTGCTCGTGGCTGATGACGGAGCCCACGTGGCGCTCCACCACCTCACACAGGGCCTGAAGAACCGCTTCTTCGTAACAGTTCCCCGCGGCCGGGCCGTTGTATTCCTCGATCAGGTAGAACCAATGGAGGGGAAGGTAAAGCGCCTGCCCCGTGGTCAAATTGGTGGCCGGGCAGAAATACAGCGGCCAGTCCTGGTAAAGGGCCGCCGCAGCCGCGGCGTCGGGAGAGGTGTCAAACAAGGAGCGGGCCAGATGGGAAAAATCCAGGGCCGGCTCCTGAAGTTCCCGGGCCCGGGCCAGGGTCAGGGGGCCTTCCTGGAGGTAGGAGAAGAAGCTGAAGCGCTCCACCAGCTCCATGAGGGCGCTGGCCTCGGACTGCACCGGGGTGGCCCCTTTGCCCATCTGCTTGGCGGTGGGCACCACCCGCCTGGCGTCCACCCCGAGGATGCTGATGAAGATGGGGATGTCCAGGCGCCCGGAGTCGATGCGCAGGGTCTCCTGGAGGATATTTAGGTTAAGCTTGCCCAGGCGTTCCCTGACCCGGGCGATGGTCTGAGCCGGCGTGAGGAGCTTGTCCTGGTCGTAAGTGTAGCCCTTGAAGGCGTCGGTGAGGTTGAGGGTCGGCAGCATCGGGAACCATCTCCTGCAAGATTATGACCCCGGTGGAAAATTAATGCAATGTGGGCTGGAAAAGGCAAATGTTCGTGGCCCTCTCTTTTTTCAGAAGAGGGCCACTGGAGAGACGGTATAACGATGAGCCGCCGCAGTCAATCAGATTTCCGGCGTGGGAACATCTTTCCAGGCAGTACCGGGGGCCACGGTTTGGGTCTTGAGGAGCTTGCCGCTATTGGCGTCCAGGTCCACGAAGCCCACCGGAGTCCGGGTGGCGCCCAGGGCCAGCGGGCCGGTCCCGGAGTGGGGACTTGAGGCCCCCCGGTCCACTTCCAGCAAAATCAACCGCTTCACCGTGCAGGTGGCGCAGTCCCAATCAGGCCGGTCCAGCCCCACGGGGCAATGGTGTCTCCGGGCCGTCTCCGGGTCCACGTGGTGCATGGCCGCCATCTGGGCCGCGGGGGGGCGCCGCAGGTGGGCGAAGGGATGCAAGACCCAATCGGTGATCAAGGCGACGGTGTGATGCTGCTTAAAGAGGTGGGAATGACCTCCGGTATCGGCAATCATCCCCTGCATGATGTAGTCCGGCGGCATGATGTAGCCCAGGTACTCCTTGCCGGGCTGGAGAAAGGATATTTCCCCGGATTCTTCCCCGCGTCTCAACCCGCTGAGGATCTGGCCCTCCAGCCGGCTGTCTTCCGGCAGGATGGGCACCACGGTGAGGTTGCCTTGGCTGACCAGGGATAGGGAGGACAGGGTGACGGCCCGCAGGAGGAAGCCGGTGCCCATGACCAGGGTGACGATGAGGACCGGGACCACCACCAGTCTGGCGGCCTGGGCGGGAAGAAGCCGGTCTATTAAGGAGTTTAGGGGCCGCTCCAGGGCTCGGGGCAGAAACCGGCCGGTGGTGTTCATATACTGCTCATAAGAGGCGCCATGCTGGCTGAGCATGCGGTGCTCCTCGTCCCGGGCCAGGAAATAGTAAAGGACCAGCATGAGGGAGAGGGTGGCCAGGACGATGAGGCGCGGCCAGAGGATGGCCATGCCCAGGCCCCAGAGGGCCAGAGACAGGTACTGGGGGTGGCGGATATATTTGTACAACCCCCGGGAGGCGACGCCCCAGTAAAAGATTTTGCCCAGATAAACCTGCAGGGCGCAAATGGTGAAGGCCGCAAGGCCGAAGACGAACAAGACGGATCCCGCCACCCGCACGGCCTGGAGAAACAGGGTGGGGGGCAGGATCATGTGGGGCAGGAAGAACCGGGTGGCCCAGCGGGTGGCGGCGTGCTGCCCCAGAAAGTTGAAGACCGGACTGAAGACTGAGTAGAAGAAGAAGGCAAAGGGGCTGATCATGATCACCACTTCCAGGGCCATGACGCAGAAAAAAATGATGCCCCCGAAGGCGGCGATTCTGGAGGTGAGGTTTTGACGGTCCATGAGAACTCCTCGGGAGATAACAATCATTGGGGCCAGGGCGGCCCTTT
>Ga0315268_10000362_pt1 | contig 53415 bp, 54 predicted proteins | sample C1_top_MG_FD_204535 | JGI IMG/M metagenome (GOLD analysis project Ga0315268, IMG submission 204535) | Sediment microbial communities from Yellowstone Lake, YNP, Wyoming, USA - C1_top | ecosystem: Environmental > Aquatic > Freshwater > Lake > Sediment | place: USA: Wyoming | collected 2017-08-01 | reverse complement strand
AGAGGCGGGCGGGAGCCGGCGCTGATGTGCCCCGAAGCCAGGTGCTGCAGCTCCTCCCCGTCCCCCTTCAGGACCCCGAAGCCCGTGTGGCGGCTGCCGGGGTCCACGCCCAGGACCACCCGCCTCACATCAAGGCCTCCAGCAGTTTGTCGGGGATGTCGAAGTTGGCAAAGACATTGGCGACGTCGTCGTGCTCTTCCAGAACTTCCACCAGCTTCAGCACCTGCTGGGCGGGCTTTTCGTCCTCAATGTGCACCACGGTCTTGGGCCGGAGCTGCAGCTCGGCGAAGGCCGGGGTGAAGCCCCTGGCCTCCAGGCTCTCTTTCACCTCCACGAAGTCAGCCGGGTCGGTGAGCACCTCGAACTGGCTCTCCGTGGCCTGGAGGTCTTCGGCGCCGCACTCCAGCGCGGCCTCCAGGAGGGCGTCCTCCTCCACCCCTTCTTTATCGAAGACGATGACGCCTTTTTTGTCGAACATCCAGGCCACGCACCCGGGCTCGCCCAGGTTGCCCCCGTATTTGCTCAGGAGGTGCCGCACGTCGGCGATGGTGCGGTTCTTGTTGTCCGTGAGACTCTCCACCATCAGGGCCACGCCTGCGGGCCCGTAAGCTTCCAGCACCAGTTCGTCCAGGGAGGCGCCTCCGCCCTCCCCGGTGCCCTTGCGGATGGCCTTGAGGATGTTGTCCTTGGGCAGGTTTTCCGCCTTGGCCGCGGCAATGGCGGCTCTCAGGCGGGGGTTGCCCCCGGGGTCGGGGCCGCCTAAACGTGCGGCGACCATGATCTCCTTCACCAGCTTGCCGAAGACCTGGCCTCGCCTGGCGTCCACCGCGCCTTTCTTGCGCTTGATGGTGCTCCACTTGGAATGGCCGGACATGGGGGCTTCATCCTCCCTTAGTTATTGAGCGGGCCCGGGCCGGGCGGCGCCGCCGCGGCGCTTCAGGCCCAGGAGATAGATTTCCTTGCTGGCCGCCCGGGACCCCTTGGGCTTCACCGTGCGCACCTTCTCGAAGGCCGCCTTCAGGGCCGCGGCCAGGTGCGGCAGGTCGGGCCCGGCAAAGACCTTCACCAGGAAGTGGCCGCCGGGGCGCAGGAGCTTCCGGGCCAGGTCCCAGGCCTTGAAAGCCAGGGCCAGGGAGCGCTGCTGGTCCACCTCCCGCACGCCCGTGGTCCTGGGGGCCAGGTCGCTCAACACCACGTCAAAGTCGGCACTGAGGGCCCTAACGGCAGCCAAGTCTAGACTTTGCACCTCCCCCTGAAGAAAGTTTAGGGGCGGGGCCAGGGGGATGGCCGGGGGAGTCAGGTCCACCCCTAGCACCAGCCCCCCGGGGCCCACCCGCGGCCCCAGATACTGCATCCAGGAGCCGGGGCTGCAACCCAGGTCCAGGACCCGCTGCCCCGGCCCGAAGAGGCGGTAGCGTTCGTCTATCTCCTTGAGCTTATAGACCGCCCGGGACGTGAAGCCGGCGGCCCGGGCTCGGGTCCGGTAAGGGTCCGGCACCCCGGGGCGGGGCATGATTCTTGGCCTATCTTAGTAAATTAATTCATATTTCTTTTAACACAGGTCCGGCCCCTTGGCAATGAAAAACCTGGCCGCGTCAATTTCCCGACGGTGTCAGGGCCAATTGCCAGGGACGCGCCGCCGTCCTCTTCCTCTCAGGACCGCGGGCGCGGGCGCTGCCGAAAGCGGGATGAAGTTAAAAATCGAATTAAATTACCCTGTTAGCACATGAGGGGCCCCGGGCTTAGCCAGCCGCCAGGCGGGAGCAGGAGGGCCTCTTCCCTTCTGGCACGCTCATTGCTCATTCCCAGGATGAGGGCGGAAGCGCCCGCGGCCGGCGGCAATCGGGTTCCGGAAATGGGGAAGATAACGCGGCCGGAAAAAATTTCAGCAGGCTGAGGAAATGAACCGCGTCTCCTTTAAATTGGCTCCTGCATCTCCGGCGTCCGTGGCGGCACCTCCGTCCGCACCCCGCATCATCGCCGTCACCTCGGGCAAAGGGGGGGTGGGCAAGACCCACATTGTTGCCAACCTGGGCCTGGCCCTGGCCCGCCAGGGTCTGAAGACCCTCCTCATCGACGCGGACCTGGGCCTGGCGAACCTGGACCTGCTCCTGGGCCTGAGCCCCCGGTACACCATCAATGACATGCTGGCCCTGCGCCGCACCCTGGACCAGGTGTTGGTGGAGGGGCCGGAGGGGCTGAAGGTCCTGCCAGCCTCCTCGGGCATCCCGGAATTGGCGGAGCTGGACGACCACCAGCGGCTGTTTTTGCTGGACGAACTGGACCATTACCAGGAGGCCCTGGACGTGGTGTTGATTGACACCGGGGCCGGCATCTCCCGGAATGTCATGTTCTTCAACCTGGCCGCCTGGGAGCGCATCGTGGTGGCCAACAACCAGCCCACCTCTCTGACGGACGCCTATGCCCTCATCAAGGTTATGGCCACCCGGTACGGCCAGCGCTCCTTCAAACTGCTGGTCAATGACGTGCCCTCGGCCCGGGAGGCCAGCGCAGTCTACCTTACCCTGCTGCAGGTGGCGGAGCGCTTCCTGGGCAGCGACTTGAGTCTGGAGTACCTGGGTTTCATCCCCCACGATGGAGCCTTTAACCGCGCCGCCTTGAAACAGCAGCCGGTACTCACGGCCTTTCCCCGGTCCCAGGCCAGCCAGGCCTTTGCGGAAATCGCCCGGACCCTTTGGGAGGCCCGGCCACCCGGCCGTATGGAAGGAAACTTGAAGTTTTTCTGGCGGCGGCTGCTGCAACAGAAAGCCAAAGGGGACCAGGAGGTGGGGGGCTAAATCCCTGGAGAATGGTAGTAAAGGAAGAAGCGGCCATGAAAAACTCATCGTTGGCTAAGACTGGTGGCAAGGCCGGGGCGACCTCTCCTGCGGCAAGCAGCGCGGATTGGCAGGAACAGATGGTGGTCCAGTACGCGCCCTTGATCAAGTACATCGCCGCCCGCCTGGCCATGCGGCTGCCGGCTCATATCCACCAGGAGGACCTGATCAGTTCCGGCATCATCGGCCTGATGGACGCCGCACAGAAGTTCGACCCCTCCAAGAACATCAGCTTCAAGACCTATGCCGAGTTCCGCATTAAAGGGGCTATGCTGGACGAATTGCGCAGCCTGGACTGGGTGCCCCGCTCGGTGCGGAAAAAAGCCCACCTCCTGGAACGGGCCTATGCGGAGTTGGAGAGAAACCTGGGGCGGCCGGCGGAGGCCGAGGAAGTGGCCGGCGCCCTGGACCTGGAAATAACGGACTTTTATCAGCTCCTGGATGAAACCCGGGGTGTCTCCCTGGTCCCCCTGGAAGGCATCCGCCGCACCAAGGACGGCAGGGTGGAGGTGCTGGAGGCGGAACCGGGGGAGGTTTCCGCGGACGAGAGGGCGGGGGACTCTTACCGGGCCGTGCATCTCGCCGAGCTTAAGGAAATCATGGTCCAGGCTATAGAGACCTTGCCGGATAAAGAAAAGCTGCTGATCTCCCTCTATTATTACGAAGAGCTGACCATGAAGGAAATCGGCCGCATCATGGGTTATACCGAGTCCCGGGTGTCCCAGTTGCACACCCAGGCCATGCTGCGCCTGCGCCACCACCTCCGGGAAGGATATCAGGACCTGGCGGAAGCCTGACCGGCGGCGGGGGCGGCAGGCGGAGTCTCCGTGTCCGTCATTCATGTGCTGATGGCTGGGGGCATGGCGCTGGGAGTGTTGGCGGTCGAGCTCATCATTAGCCTCCGGATCATGGCCGGGAAAAGCGAAGAGGGAATGCCGCGGTTGTCCGCCCGATCCCGGAAGTATTCGCAAGCCAAGGAAAGCAGCACTCCCCGGGGTGAACCGGCCGCGGTGCCGGCCTGGAAAGGTGGAGACGCAGCCAAATGAGTCCCCTGGCCGCGTGGGCAATCTGACGTCCCGGTCTCGGGCCTGTAAAGTTTTCCCCCTCCTTCCATTCTGCGGAACCGTTGCACCCCACGGTTTTTTCCATTAAAATGGCTGCCGGGAAACCTATCCTCTCGGCGGGCTCTCAACATGTCCATGGAACGCCTCAAGCGGCGGCTCAGCGCGGCCCGGGGGGAGATCCCCGCGGACTTGGTGCTCAGCGGCGCCCGGGTGGCCTGCGTTTACACCGGGGAATGGCTCAGCACCGGGGTGGCCATCTCCGACGGTTTCGTCGTGGGACTGGGGGATTATGACGGCCCCCGCCTGGACCTGGGCGGCCGCTACCTGCTGCCGGGCCTCATTGACGGGCACCTGCATTTGGAGAGCAGCATGCTCACCCCCGGGGAGTTGGCCCGGGCCCTGCTGCCCCGGGGGACCACCGCGGTGGTGGCCGACCCCCACGAGATCGCCAACGTCTGGGGCGCAGCGGGGCTGGAATACCTCCTGGCTGCCACCCAGAGGTTGCCTCTGGACTTTTTGTTCCTCCTGCCGTCCTGCGTGCCCGCCTCGCCCCTGGAGACCTCCGGGGCCGTCCTGAGCGCCGCCGACCTGCTGCCCTACCGGGACCACCCCCGGGTTTTGGGCCTGGCGGAGGTCATGAATTTCCCCGGGGTGCTGCGGGGGGACCAGGACCTCCTGGAGAAGATGGCCCTGTTTCCCCGGGGGCCGGTGGACGGCCATGCGCCGCTGCTTACGGGCAGGGACCTCAATGCCTACCGCCTGGCGGGCCCCGCCTCGGACCATGAATGCACTACCGCCGCTGAGGGCCGGGAAAAGCTGCGCCTGGGCTTTCACCTGATGCTGCGGGAGGGGAGCCTGGCCCGGAACCTGGCGGACCTGCTCCCCGCCCTGACCCCCGCGAGTCTGGGCGAGACCATGCTGGTGACGGACGACTGCCACCCCCGGGACCTCCTGGCCCAGGGTCATCTGGACCACCTGCTGCGCCGGGCGGTGTCCCTGGGTCTGGACCCCCTGGAAGCCGTGGCCATGGTTACCCTGAACCCGGCCCGGTATTTTGGCCTTAAGGATCGGGGCGCAGTGGCGCCGGGCCTCAGGGCCGACCTGGTGGCGGTGGCGGACCTGAAAACTTTCCCGGTGGATAAGGTCCTCAAAGACGGCCGCCTGGTGGTGGACGATGGGAGGCTGGTTGCGGGTTGGGACTTCCCCCCGCCGGCTCCACCCGCCCAGGCCTTCCGGGTAAAGGGCCTGAACCGGGAGCGCTTCTCTCCCCTCGCGTCCCGGGAGGTGGTGAAGGTCATCGGCTTGGTCGCCGGGCAGCTGCTCACAGAGAAGCTGATATTGCCCGCGCCGGTAAAAGAGGGGCGCCTGACCGCAGACCCGGAACGGGATCTGCTGAAGCTGGCAGTGGCCGAACGCCACCGCGGCACCGGCAACCTGGGACTGGGGCTGGTGCGGGGCTTCGGTCTGAAATGGGGCGCGCTGGCCTCCTCCGTAGCCCACGACTCCCACAACCTTATCGTGATGGGCGCGGACGAAGGGGACATGCTCACCGCGGCCCGCCGCCTGGTGCAGCTCAACGGCGGGCTGGCGGTGGTGGCCGGCGGGGAGGTCCTGGCCGAGCTCCCCCTGCCCATCGCCGGGTTGCTGAGCCCGGCAAGCCTGGAGGAGGTGGCTGCGGGTTATGAGCGTCTTAAAGCCGCGTACCGGTCTCTAGGCGGCGTCTTGGACGACCCGTTCATGGCCCTGTCCTTCCTGGCCCTGCCGGTAATCCCGGCCCTGAAGCTCACGGACCTGGGCCTGGTGGACGTGGACCGGTTCCAGGTGGTGCCGTTGTGGGGGGAGGATTAGTTCAAAGTTCAAGGTTCAAGGTTCAAGGTTCAAAGCAAGGGCTTCGACGCCGCTCACTTTTAAAGCGGAGGGGAAATGAGTTTAGTCCTGACGGGTTCCGAAGTAATGCAAGTGCTGGACATGGACCTGGCCCTGGCCGCGGCGGAGGCGGCCTTTAAGGCTTACGGAGAAGGCCGGGTGAACATGCCGCCCAAGTCCTACCTGCAGTTGGCCCGGGGTGATTTCCGGGCCATGTACGGCGAGATTTTTCTGCCCGGAGACCATATCTGCGGCCTGAAGTGGGTGAATGTCCACCCCGGCAACCCCGCCCGGGGCCTGCTGACGGTGATGGCCAAGATCCTCCTCAACGACCCGGACACGGGCCGGGAGTTCGCCGACCTGGACGGCACCCGGGTCACCGACTTCCGCACCGGCGCTGCGGGGGGCCTGGCGGCCCGGCACCTCTCCCGGCTGGAGTCCAGCCGCCTGGGGCTTATCGGCGCGGGGGCCCAGGCCCGCACCCAGGTGGCGGCCATCCTGAGGGTGCGCCCCATCCAGGAAGTGGTGGTGTTTAACCGGCATCTGGCCCACGCCCAGGCTTTGGCAGACCAGGTGGCGGCCCACTACGGGGTGAGGGCCCGGGCGGTGGCGGAGGCGGCTCAGGCGGTGCGGGACATGGACATCGTGGCCACCACCACCCCCAGCAGCGCGCCGGTGGTCTTCCGGGACTGGGTCTCCCCGGGGACCCACATCAACGCCATCGGCGCCGACGCCGCGGGGAAGCAGGAACTGGACCCGGCCATACTCCAGGGGGCCAGAATCGTGGTGGACGACTGGGCCCAGGCGAAGCACTCGGGGGAAATCAACGTCCCCCTGGCTCAAGGGGAGCTGCGCCCGGAGCACATTTACGGTTCTCTGGGGGAGGTGGTGGCGGGAAAAAAGGCGGGGCGGCAAAACCGGGAGGAAATCACCGTCTTTGACTCCACCGGCCTTATCATCCAGGACCTGGCCCTGGGCCTGGCCGTTTACCAGCGGGCCAAAGAACGGGGCCTGGGGGAGGAGAAGGACTTTTTGGAATGATAGAGGGGGAAGAAGGGGCTGAAGGGCCGGAAAATTTCCTTTTGGAATTTTTTTCACTTGTAGGTGAGAAAATGGTATGAGAATAGTTTGAATGGGGAAAACCGCGAGAAAATCAGCCAGAAATAACAGAAACAAGGAGAAGGGCATCATGGCCAAGGTAGCGGTAAAAGAAGCCAAGAAGCGCTATTGCTACGCCTTTGAGGAAGGCGACGGCACCAACAAAAAGCTCCTGGGCGGAAAGGGCGCGGGTCTGTGCAGCATGACCCAAATCGGGCTGCCGGTGCCCCCGGGATTCGTCATCACCACCGAGGCCAACGTGGCTTACCTGGAAGGGGGCAACCATTTTCCGGAGGGCCTGATGGACGAGGTGCACACCTACATGGAAGCCCTGGAGGCCAAGACCGGCAAGGGGTTCGGCGACCCCAACCGACCATTATTAGTGTCAGTGCGCTCCGGTTCAGCCCTGTCCATGCCGGGGATGATGGATACCATCCTCAACCTGGGGCTGAATGACGAAACCGCCCAGGGCATGATCGCCCTGACCAAGAATGAACGCTTTGTCCAGGACACCTACCGGCGCTTCCTCCAGCTCTTCGGCAAGATCGGCCTGGGAATCCCGGACGCTGAATTCGATAAGATTTTTGAAGAGGTCAAAGAGAAGCACCACGCACACGTGGATACCGAACTCTCCGCGGATGCCATGGCAGAGGCGGTGGAGAAATTTAAGGATGTAATCAAGCGCCTCACGGGCAAGCCCTTTCCCCAGGACCCCTGGGCCCAACTATTTCTGGCCATGGAAGGGATTTTCAAGTCCTGGATGGGTAAACGGGCGGTGGACTACCGGCGCCAGTTCAACATCACCAAGGATATGGCCTACGGCACCGCGGTGAACATCTGCACCATGGTCTTCGGCAACATGGGCAACGACAGCGCCACCGGCGTGGGCTTCACCCGGGACCCGGGCACCGGGGAAAATGTGCTCTACGGCGACTACCTCATCAATGCCCAGGGCGAGGACGTGGTGGCCGGCCTCCGCACCCCCAGGCCCCTGAAAGAACTGCGCACCGACATGCCGGCCATCTATAAAGAGCTTGAAAATATGCGCCACATCCTGGAAAAGCACTACCGGGAAGTCCAGGATTTCGAGTTCACCATTGAGCAGGGCAAGCTTTACATGCTCCAGACCCGCAACGCCAAGATGAACGCCTGGGCCCTGGTGAAGACCTCCGTGGACATGGAGAAGGAAGGCCTCATCAGCCAGGAAGAGGCCCTGCTGCGCGTCGAGCCGGACATGCTGGAGCAGTTCCTGCATCGCCGCATTGATCCAGATTTCAAGCAAGAGCCCCTGGCCGTGGGCATCGCCGCCTCCCCTGGAGTGGCGGTGGGCCAGGTGGTGTTCGATGCGGACCGGGCCGAGAGGTTGGGAAATCAAGGGGAGAAGATCATCCTCACCCGCATCGAAACCAAGCCCGAAGATATTCACGGCTTCTTTGCGGCCCAGGGCATCCTTACCAGCCGGGGCGGCAAGACCTCCCACGCCGCAGTGGTGGGCCGGGGCATGGGCAAGCCCTGCGTCTCCGGCGCTGAGGGCCTGGACATCAATTATGATTTAAAGGAAGCCCGGTTGGGTGGCGTAGTCATCAAGGAAGGGGACATCGTCACCATCGATGGCACTACCGGCAATGTTTACCTGGGTTCAGTCCCCATGCTGGACCCGGAACTTCCCAAAGACCTGGCGGTGCTGATGGACTGGGCCGACCAGCAGGCCAAAATCGAGGTCTGGGCCAACGCCGACACCCCGGACATGGCCGCCAAGGCCCGCCAGCACGGGGCCAAGGGCATCGGCCTGTGCCGCACCGAGCGCATGTTCAACGAAGCGGACCGCCTGCCCCTGATGCGCAACATGATCCTGGCGGATACCCCGGAGGAGCGGAAGCGTTGGGCCGACAAGCTCATGCCCATGCAACGCGATGATTTCGTGGAAATCTTCCGGGTCATGGACGGGTTGCCCGTGGTCATCCGCCTGCTGGACCCCCCCCTGCATGAATTCCTGCCCAGCATTGAGGAGCTGCTCAATGAGGTCAGTCGGCTCAAAGAATTCAGCGTCATCATCAACGCCCTGGAGCAGCTCCCCGGCACCGTCTCCATGCTGGACCCGGAGCTGTATAAATTCGTGCCCTCCATCGAGGCGGTGGCCCGGGAGCTGGGCGAAGTCAAGGCCAAGGGCCTGGACCAAAAACTTCTGAAGGACAAAGAAAAGGTGCTGCGCCGGGTCCGGGTGCTGCATGAATACAACCCCATGCTGGGCAACCGGGGGGTGCGCTGCGGCATCAGTTTCCCGGAAATCTACGATATGCAGATTCAGGCGATCTTCGAGGCCACGGCCATTGCTCTCCGGGCCAAGATCGATGTCCGCCCGGAGATCATGATCCCCAATGTCTGCACCCGCCAGGAACTGGTATGGGTCAAGCCCCGGGTGGAGAAGATTCATCAGGAAGTGGAAAAGCGCTACAACGTCAAAATCAAGTACAAGTTCGGCACCATGGTGGAAATCGCCCGGGCCTGCGTCCGGGCCGCACGCATCGCGGAAATGGCCGAGTTCTTCTCCTTCGGCACCAATGACCTCACCCAGGGGGTTTTCTCCTTCTCCCGGGAGGACGCGGAGAATAAGTTCCTGCCCATTTACAACACCGAGGGCATCCTGCGGCACAATCCCTTTGAGATCCTGGATGAGCTGGGGGTGGGCTGGCTCATGCATTATGCCGTGACCGAGGGCCGCAAGACCAGGCCGGATTTGAAGATCGGCATCTGCGGCGAACACGGCGGCCAGCCCCAGGCCATCGAGTTCTGCCACCGCATCGGCCTGACCTACGTGTCCTGCTCCCCCATGCGCATCCCCATCGCCCGCCTGGCCGCGGCCCACGCCATGGTCAAGGAGCAGAAGGGGCAGGTGGTGCGGTCCAAGTCGCTGTGAAGGCAGGGTAATTTGGTGGCAGGGGGCCTTCGGGAATGGTAGGGCGGGCCTCCGTGTCGGCCTCATAACGAAGGCGCCTCATGGGGAGGAGCGCGAGGTCTAGCACCTTAGCGCCTCCCCAAATTATTTTTATATGAAATTACCCAGAGCTGTGGGCCGGATTTTCCTGGAAGAGGCCGCGCAGCATTACCAGACGACCCGGCGGGTCCTGGCGCGGCTCCCCGGCGTGCCGGTGACCGTCATACCGGACCGCTCCGTCATCAAACCTCCGCACCGGGACCCCGCGGACTGGCTGGGGGAGGCGAAAAGGACTCTGCTTTTAGCGGTGCAGAAAGGGCCTTTTCTGCGGCCCTGTCCCGGCACGCCGGACTATATCTGCTGCGGCTACCAGGTGCTGCAGGTAGCCCTGGGCTGCCCTCTGGACTGCACCTACTGCATCCTCCAGGGCTATGTCAACGTCCCGGCCATCACCGTCTTCGTCAACGTCGAGGATTTACTGGAGGAACTTGAGGCCCGGTGGGCGGAAAGTCCGGCCCGGGTCTGGCGCCTGGGCACCGGCGAGTTCGGGGACAGCCTGGCCCTGGACGCGCTCATGGGCCTTAATGAACGCCTGATTCCCCTGTTTACCGGCCGCCGCCGGGCGGTGCTGGAAATCAAGAGCAAGTGGGCGGGAGAGGCGGAGCTGGCCCCCCTGCTGGCTCTGGGCCCCAACCCCCGGATCGTCTTCGCCTGGTCCATGAACCCGCCGGCGGTCATCCGGGGGGAGGAGCGCTTCACCGCGGCCTTGGACGCCAGGCTCAAGGCCGCGTCCCGGGCCGCGGCCGCGGGTTTCCGGGTCGCTTTCCACTTCGACCCCATTATCTACTTCCCGGGCTGGGAGGAGGCATACCGGAGCACAGTGGAGCGGCTGGGGGAGGCGCTGCCGGGGGTGTCGGTGGCCTGGGTCAGCCTGGGAACCCTGCGCTTCCCGACGGCCATGCGCAGCCTGATTTTCCGCCGCTTCCCCCACAGCCGCGCGGCGGCCCAGGAGATGGTGCGGGCCCCGGACGGCAAGCTGCGCTATTTCAAGGACCTGCGGGTGGAAATGTACGGGCGGCTGAAGGAGTGGCTGGGCCCGGCGGCCCCCGGCGCCCTGGTCTATCTTTGCATGGAAAGCCCCCGGGTCTGGCGGCAAGTCTTCGGGTTCGCCCCGGAGGGAGACGCCTTGGCGCGTCTCCTGGACAGGAAGGTGCCGGAACCGGATTAACGGGCGCGTCCTAAGATTTCAGACGCCGGCTGCGATGGGGCCTGGGGTTGGCCGCGTAAATCTCTCCCAGGCGCAGGCGCACCCCCTGGGCGGTGAGATGCTCATCCTCCAGGAGGCGCTTGATGGTCTTGACCAGGTCCAGGTCCTCCAGGGAATACTCCCGGCGCCGGGAGGTGGTGCGCCCGGGCTTGAGAAATTCCTCGAAGGAGCGCTCCCAGTAGCGCAGGGTGGACTTGCGCACCCCGGTGATGCGGGACATCTGGTCGATGGTGAGGAGCAGGTCGCCCGACAAGAAGCGTTCCAATCCCATGTCCTCCTCCTGAATTCCCTGATGGGCTTTGGGGCGGCCCGGGTTGAAGATTGTCCGCCCTCCTAATTATATTCGAGCTTTTCTGAGGGAAACTTTAATAATTTTTAGCCAGGCGGCGGGATATTCCGGCACAAAGGGCAGAGGGATCGGCGGGGCAGGGACTCCTGGGAGAAATGACAGTCCCGGACGCGGAAAATGAGCAGGCGGCCCAGGAGCGCGGGCCCGGCGCCGCCCAGGAGACGCAAGGCTTCCAGGGCCATGAGCCCGCCTGCCAGCGCCGCCACCGGTGCCAGGGCTGGGGGAGCCGCGGACAGGGAGGTGGGCCCCAATCTGTCCGGGGCGACGCAGGCCAGGCAAGGGCCCTGCCCCGGCCAGAGAGTGGTGACGCGGACCTCCGTGCTACCGGTGAAGGCGCATACCAGGGGCAGGCGGTGGCGCACCGCGGGCAGGTGGAGAAGCTGCGCCGACCTGGCATCGGTTGCGGCCAGCAGGTGGCAGCCCGCGGTGAGACGCCAGACGTTGGCCTCGCTCAGGGACTTGGCCAGGCATTCAACCCGGGAGAAGGGGTTGACTTCAGACAGGAGCGCCTCGGCCACCGCGGCCTTGGCTTTGCCCAGGTCCCGCTCCCGGAACAGGGTCTGCTGGCTTAAGTCCCCCAGGATGATGCGGGAGGCGTCCACCAGGCGCAGGGCGCCCAGCCCCGCGGCCAGGAGTTGATGGGCCGCGACCCCCGCCGCCCCGGCCGCGCTGGTGAGGAAGACCCGGGAAGATTTGAGTCGTTCCTGGGCCTGCCGGTCCCAGGGCCCCAGGGACATCTGCGCAGCATAACGGGCCGCTTCCGCAGGACTCAGACTGGAAATTATCGCCCCCCCTTCCCCATTACCATCGGCTGACGGGAGGCTCAACTTGAGGACCTTCCGGGCTTACTTTATCTTTCCCGGAGGCCTGGTTATAATGCGCTTAATTTCAGACAGGATAACTTAGGGCGCCATGATCGAGCTTCAGAATTTAAGCAAGGTGTACCGCCGGGGGCCGGAGGAAATCCAGGCCCTGCGCCACGTGGATCTGGCCATCGCCTCCGGGGAGTTCGTGGCCATCACCGGCAAGAGTGGCTGCGGCAAGAGCACCCTGCTGCACATCATCGGCGGCCTGGAACCGGCGAGCGCCGGGCGGGTGCTGCTCAACGGCCGGGACCTGGCCGCGCTCTCGGAGCCGGAGCTTACCCGCTTCCGGCGGGATCAGGTAGGGGTGGTGTTTCAGTCTTTCAACCTCCTGCCGCTCCTGACTCTGGAGGAAAACGTGGCCCTGCCACGGGTACTGCAGGGGGCGACCTATGCCCAGGCCCGGGAGGAAGCCGGGCGCTGGCTGGAAGAAGTGGAGCTCACCTCCCGCCGGCGCCATAAACCCCACCAGGTTTCCGGGGGGGAGATGCAGCGCGCGGCCATCGCCCGGGCCCTCATCAACCGGCCCGCCGCCATCCTGGCGGACGAGCCCACCGGCAACCTGGATTCCACCACCGCGGTGCAGATCTTCCAGCTCTTCTCCCGCCTGCAGCGGAAATACCGGCAGACCGTGGTCCTGGTGAGCCATGCGCCAGAGGCGGGGAGCGCCGCGGACCGGGTCCTGCGCCTTCAGGACGGTTGTCTTCTGCCATGAGGACCTGGCTCCTGCGCCTGCCCCTCAGCCACCTGCGGCAGTATCCCGGCCGCACAGCCCTGGGCATCCTGGGCATCGCCCTGGGGACCGCGGTGTATCTCAGTATTTCCCTGGCCGGGGACAGCGCGTTGACGAGCTTTCAGGCCGGAGTCACCGCGGTGGCGGGTAAAGCCCAGTGGCGTCTGCAAAGCTCCGGCGCGCCCCTGGACGAATCTCTCTACGCCCGGGTGCGGCGCCTCCCGGAGGTCAGGGCCGCGGCGCCGGTGGTGGAAAGCGTGCTGGAACTGGCGGGCCCGCCTGACGGCCCGGTGCTGCTCCTGGGCATCGACCCCTTTTCCGAAGAACCCTTCCGCTCTTATGGTTCTGGCCAGGGGGAGGAAGTGAACCGCGCCGTCTGGCAGGATTTCCTCACCCTGTCCGGCGCAGTGCTGGTGAGCGACCGGCTGGCCGCCCGGCTGGGGCTGAAGGCGGGGGACCCCCTGCCGGTGATGGTGGGGCCGAGGCGGCAAGTCCTGCGGGTGGTGGGAATCTTCACCTTTCCCGGAGGCCTTTACCCCTTGGGGGGCGCGGTGATGCTCATGGACCTGGGCGCGGCCCAGGAACTCCTGGACCGGGTGGGCCGGCTGGACTACATCGACGTCCTGGGACGGGGGGATGGGGTCCAAATGGCCGCGTCCCTGCGCCAGGCCGCGCCACCGGGGGTGGAGTTGACCCGACCCGGCGCCCAGACCCGGTTGATGGGCGGGCTGGCGGCCTCCTACCGACTCAACCTGGCGGTGCTGAGCGCCATCGCCCTGTTCGTGGGCATGTTCCTGATTTATCAGTCCGTGACCCTGTCGGTGGTGCGCCGCCGCCGGGAAATCGGCCTGCTGCGCACCCTGGGCATGACTCCGGCTCAGGTCCTGATGGTGTTTCTGGCGGAGGGACTGGCGGCCGGGTCCCTGGGCGGCCTCCTGGGCCTGGGCCTAGGGGTGGCGCTGGCCCAGGGCGTTCTCAAAGTGATGGCCCAGAACCTCACCTCCCTGTATACGCCGGTGGTGGCCGAGGAGGTGCGGGTCCGGGGCGGCCTCCTCCTCCAGGCCTGGGGCCTGGCGGTGACGGCTACCCTGGCCGCGGCCCTGCTCCCCGCCCGGGAGGCGGCCAAAACCAGCCTCCGGGCGGTGTGGCACCGGGAGGAACTGGAAGAAAAGATCGAGACCCGGGCCGGCGCCATCTTTATCCTGGGATTGGGAGCTCTGGCCCTGGCCGGTGCCTGCGCCTCCTGGAAGGTGGGGTACGGGCCCCCTTATCCCGGATATGCCGCGGCTTTTCTGATTTTGCTGGCCTTTGCGCTGTTCACCCCCCTGGCCGCCCGCACCCTAGGCCGGGGCCTGCAGCCTCTTTTCCGGCGCCTGCTGGGGCCCCCCGGCGACCTGGGGTGCCGGTATCTGGCCGGGTCCCTCTCCCGCAGCGCGGTCTCCGTGGCCGCCCTGGCCTGCGCCCTGGGGATGCTCATCGCGGTGACGGTGATGATCGGCTCCTTCCGCCAGACGGTGAACGACTGGATCGGCCGGGCCATCAGCGGCGACATCTTCTTCGGGCCCGCGGTCTTCTCCACGGCGGCCTACGACCAGTACCTGCCGCCGGAGGTCCTGGCGGACCTGCAGCGGGACCCGGACATCGCCGACATTTACCTCTACCGCTGCGTGCGCCTGCCTTTCCGGGACCGTTATGTCCTGGTCATCGGCGGCAGCTTCGAGGTCCTGGCCCGGCACGGTGGCCTCTGGTTCCGGCAGGGGGACCCGGTGGAGGTGATGATAAGAGCCGGCGGAGGGGGGCAAGGGCGCATGGCCCCTCTCCCCGCCAGCCCCACTCCGGGCCGCGTCGTCATTTCCGAGCCCCTGGCGGAGACCTTCGGCTACCGGGAAGGGGGCACCATCACCTTGCCCACCCCCGCGGGTCCCCAGGAATTTACCATTGAAGGGGTGTTTTACGACTTCCGCACCGACGGGCCCAGCGTCTGGATGGACATCCGGCAGTTCCGCCGCTTTTGGCAGGACGACCACCTGAACGCGGTGCGCCTCTTCCTCAGGGACCCGGGCCAGACCCCGGAAATGCAGGCCAAGCTGCAGCAGAGATATGGCGAGCGCTACCGCCTCCTCACCCTGTCTCATGCCGAGCTCCGGGCTGGCATTTTGGAAATTTTCGACGAGACCTTTGCCCTGACCCACGCTCTGGAGGGGGTGGCGGTGCTGGTGGCCATCTTCGGCATCATCACCACTTTTCTGGTGCTCATCATGGAGCGGGAGCGGGAGCTGGCCCTGCTCCAGACCCTGGGTGCGTCCCGGCGGCAGATCCTCACCATGGTTTTGGTGGAATCGGGCCTGGCCAGTTTTTTGAGTTTTTTGCTGGGCGCGGGCTGCGGCTCGGTGCTCTCCCTGTTGCTCATTTTGGTGATCAACAAGCAGGCCTTCGGCTGGACCATCCAGTTGCACTGGCTGCCGGGGATTTACGTGCAGTCCCTGGCGCTGGTCATGGTCCTGGGTCTGGCCGCCGCGGCCTACCCCGCCTGGCGGGCTATCCGGCCCCATCTGGCGGCGATACTGAAGGAGGAGTAGGGCTTGGTAACACCGGCCTTCCGTGCCGGCCTCATGGTATGGAAGACTCTTTGGGCAGTGATGACCTGAATCCATGCTGAAGCGCACCTACATCCACCTGCCCGGCGTGGGGCCCCGGAGCGAGGCCTACTTCTGGCGCCTCGGGCTGCACTACTGGGAGGACTTCCTGGGGGTGAGCCGGGTGCGGGGCTTTGCCCCGGAGAGGCTGGCCCGCCTGAAGGCGGACCTGACGGAGTGCCTGGCCCGGGTGGATAACCCCGGCTATTTCGTCACCCGCCTGGCCCCCGGCGAGCACTGGCGTCTGTGGCGCACCTTCAGGCCCCGGGCCGTTTATCTCGACATCGAGACCACCGGCCTCTACTGGCCCGGCCTCCAGGTGACGGTGGTGGGCTTGTATGATGGCGCGGTGATGCGCCAGTTCGTCCACGGCCACAACCTGCAAGAATTTCCCGCGGCCATCCGGGATTTCGACCTGGTCGTCACCTACAACGGCACCCAGTTCGACCTGCCGGTGCTCAGGGCCTGCTTCCCGGGCCTCAGGCTGCCGCCGGTGCATGTGGACCTGCGCTTTCTCCTGGCCCGCCTGGGCTACCGGGGCGGCCTCAAGGGCATCGAGCCCCATTTCGGCCTCCACCGGCCCGAGGAGGTGGAGGGGATGGACGGTTACATGGCCGTCGTCCTCTGGGAGCGCTTCCAAAGGGGGGACCGGGGCGCGCTGGAGCTGCTGCTCACCTATAACCGGGAGGACGTCATCAACCTGGAATACCTCATGGAACGCGCCTTTGAGATGCACCGGGCGCGGCTGTTGGGCACGGAAAGATGAGGCGGGGGTTGGTAAGCGCTGACTCGCCGCCAGGCGCCCCTGACTAATCGTCGTCGTCGTCCACGGGGACCAGCTCCACCCGCTTCTTAGCTTCCTGCTTCTCCCGCTTGCCTTTGCGGGCTCTGCCCTTGCCCGGTTTCTCGTCGTCCACCATGGTGATGCCGCAGCCCACCAGTTCGCCGGGACTCCGGCAAACGATATAGGACCCCTCCTCAAAGGAGAAGGTGAAATCGCCCAGGTAGAGCAGGCCCTTGGAAAAGGTGACGCGCATGCCTTTGTCCTGCAAGTCGGACAGCAAAGAGGCGCAGCGGAGCTTCTTGGTGTCCTCCGGCACCACCAGGATCTGTCCGGCCGGGCAGAGTTTGGCGGCCACAGGGCGCTGTATTTCCGCCAGCACTATTTTATCGTCCAGAACCAGGGAGCTGAACAGGCAGGAAATTTCATATGCCTGGGCGGTTTGCACGCCAGGGGCCGCCGGCGCGCCGGCCGGCGAGGTTGCCGCCCGGGAGGCAGCCATGGCCATGGCCGCCGGGGGGGCGGCGGGAGGGGCGGCGGGAGGGGCAGGCGCGCCCGCCGCCGTTTGCAGCATGAGCACCACATGCACCGGGTTGGGGGTGAACTTGAGCTGAGTGCCGCCGCCGGTCTCCGTCGCCAGTAACTGGCTGGTCTGGCTGGCCCCCTCCGTTATTCTCTGGTCTTTGGCAAAGACGCCGGCTGCCGTGCCGGCGAGGCCCAGGAGAGCGGCCGCGGTCTTCCGCCCCTGGCTCGATCCCGCGGCCACTTCCTCCACGTCCACTTGCAGGGTCTTGGGCTCATAACCTTCCTTCTTGAACTCGATGAAGTAGCGGCTGTTCTTGTTGTTCTTGAGCTTCACCTTCCAGGGAGTGGTGCCCTGGATGCCGGTGTTGGTGAACTCCTGCCCGTCGGGGGCATCTATCCAGACAGTGGCGGTGGCGCCGCTGGGCTCGCTGGTAACCACCAGGACGTCCGCCTCGGCTTCCTGGGCCCGGACGGCAGCCGGCGCGGCCAGCATGGCCCCTGAGGCGCAAAAGCCCAGCAATAACAGCAGCCCGGATTTAAGGGTCCTTGCCATGACCGTTCTCCTGTTCTATCGGGTGGTGAAGGATTACTGCCCTGCCTTTTTGGTTTGCTTGGGGGCCGGCGCCGGCTTGGGGGCAGCCGCGGGTTTGGGGGCCCCCGCAGGTTTGGGGGCCGACGCGGCCGCAGGGGTCTTATGAGGGGCCCCGGCTGGACGCGCAGAACCTCTGGCGGTCCCGGCTTTGGCCGGCGCGGGAGCCTTGCTCAAGCCCGCGGGGCCTGGTTTGGTTGCGGCCCCGGAGGTCTTGGCCGGCGCGGTTACCATGCCTGCGGGCTTGGAGGCCGCAGCTCCGGACGCGGCCGCGGGCGGGGCCTTTACCCCCGCGGGCCGGGAGGACGAAGCCGCAGCGGGTGTTGAGGCCGGCGCGGTCAGGCCCGCAGGCCGGGATGAAGCCCCCGGCGCAGGTGATTTGGTGCCGCTGGACGGAGCAGAGACCTGGGGCGAGGCCCCGGTGGCTTTCGTGGGGGTGGCGGTCAATGCGGAGGCTTTGCCTCCGGCGGGGGCAGGCGGAGTGCTCAGCCCCGCAGGGCGGGAGGGCGTCCCCGGGGGCGGCGCTTTGGTGCCGCCGGCTGCGGTGGCTGGGGCTTTGGTGCCTGACGCGGCACTTGGCAGAGGCGGCTGCTTGTAGTCCAGCCCCGCGGGCCGGGAGGGCGTCCCCGGGGGCGGCGCCTTGGTGCCGGTCCCCGCAGTGGCAGGCTGGGAGGGGGTGGCCGGGGTGCCCTTCTGAGATTGGGAAGTAGGCGTCAACTTAACCTGGGAAGCATCCAGAGGCTTGGGCAGGCGGCCTCGGAACCTGGGGTTTAAGGCATCTTTAGGCAGGGCCATCCAACTGCCGTCGGGAAGCTGCACCGGCACCCACGCGGGACCCGCGTCCGGGGGGCTGGGAAAGGTGGTTTGCCCGAATAAATTTATCAGCTCAGAGGCGATATTGAGCAGCTCTCCCGCTTCCGTGGTCACCTCCGTGGTGGCCGCGTACGCGGCCTCCTCCTCGGAGGCGGCCGCTTCTTCTGTCAGTTCCGCGCCATAAGCACCGTTCCAGGACAAGAACGCAGCCAGCAAGAGCGACAGCCCCAAGCGCCACCCATTAGGCCCCGCACCCATAATGTCCTCCTGAATCGCGCTCCGCCGGAGCGGCTCCGGCGGCCAGATATTAATTAAACTTTTTCTTCAGCTGCAAACCAAGCGCTCCCAACCTGGACGGGAGCGGCGAGGGGGGCCCCCGGAACTTTTCCCTGGGAAGGCCATTACATGGCTAATTCTAGCAGCTTGATGGGGGAAAAAAAAGAAAATTATTGCCAATTATGTTGGCGGAATTCAGGGGCGTGCACCGCCGAAGGCCTGTGAATGGCGGAAACCATATTGGCATCTTTCCCGAGACAATAAGGTTGTGGCTTGGAGGGCTAGTATCGTAAGATAATTATGATAAAATTAAAATGGTTGGAGTGCTTATGCGTTTTTCCCGGTTGCTCATCCCCACCCTGAAGGAAGACCCGGCGGAGGCGGAGGCCGTCTCCCATAAACTGCTGCTGCGCGCGGGGATGATTCGCAAGTTGGCGTCGGGCATTTACAACTACCTGCCCCTGGGGCTCCGGGTGTTGCGCAAGGTGGAGAGGATAGTGCGGGAGGAGATGGACCGGGCCGGGGCCCAGGAGGTGCTGCTCCCCGCGGTGCAGCCCGGGGAGCTGTGGCAGGAGTCGGGCCGCTGGGGCGTTTACGGCAAGGAGCTGCTGCGCTTCCTGGACCGCCACGAGCGGGATTATTGCTTCGGCCCCACCCACGAAGAAGTCATCACCGACCTGGTGCGCCGGGAGGTCCACTCCTACCGGCAGATGCCTGTGAACCTCTATCAGATTCAGACCAAGTTCCGGGACGAAATCCGCCCCCGCTTCGGGCTCATCCGGGCCCGGGAATTCATCATGAAGGACGCCTACAGCTTCGACGCCGACGAAGCCGGGGCCGAGGCGGCTTATCAGGCCATGTACGAGGCCTACAGCCGGATTTTTCAGCGCTGCGGCCTGAAGTTCAAGGTGGTGGAGGCGGACACCGGCCCCATCGGCGGCAGCTTTTCCCATGAATTCATGGTGCTGGCGGACACCGGCGAGGACCTGCTGGCCTCCTGCCTGGGCTGCGACTACGCCGCCAACCTGGAAAAGGCGGAAGTGGCGCTTAACCCCCGAGTAACTCCGGCCCCGGCCGCGCCGGGCGCCCCGAAGGAAGCCCCCACCCCCGGGGCCCGCACCGTGGAGGAGGTGGCGACCTTTCTGGGCGTCACTCCCCGGGATATCGTCAAGACCTTGATCTATGACACGGACGTGGGGCCCGTGGCCGTCCTCATCCGGGGCGACCACGAAGTCAACGAGGTGAAGGTGAGGAACCTCCTGGGAGCCACGGACCTGACCCTGGCGGGGCTGATCCGCGTGCAGGAGCTCACCGGGGCCCAGGTTGGGTTTGCCGGCCCGGTGGGCCTGGAATTGCCCCTTTACGCCGACCAGGCGGTGGCGCAGATGGACTTCATGGTCACCGGCGCCAACAAGGACGGCCACCACCTTGTGGGAGTGAGCCCGGCCCGGGACCTGCGCTTCACGAAAGTGGCGGACCTCCGGGTGGTGACGGAGCATGATCCCTGCCCCCGCTGCCGGGGAAAACTGGTCATCCTGCGGGGCATTGAGGTGGGGCATATCTTCAAGTTGGGCCTCAAATACTCTCAGGCCCTGAAGGCCACCTATCTGGACCAGGAGGGCAAGGAGCAATACGTCTTCATGGGCTGCTATGGCATCGGCGTGAGCCGCATCGTGGCCGCGGCCATCGAGCAGGGGCACGATCAAGATGGGATTATCTTTCCCATGGCCCTGGCGCCCTTCCAGGTGGGGCTCATACCCATCTCCATGAACGACCCGGCCCAGCGGGAACTGGCGGAGAGCCTCCACCGCGACCTGGAGGCCGCGGGAATGGAAGTGCTCCTGGACGACCGGGACGAGCGGCCGGGCGTGAAATTCAAGGACTGCGACCTCCTGGGCCTGCCCCTCAGGGTGGTGGTGGGCCCCAGGACCCTGGCCGGCCAGGCCGCGGAGGTGCGGGCCCGGGCCAGCAAGGAGATCAAGTTCGTGCCTCTGGGCGAGCTGGTGCCATTTCTGCAGGATTGCATAAACCGGGAGCTCCATGGTTAACCGCATCATTCGCCTGCAGGACATCATTGGGGAGGTGCAAAAGCACCATCCCCAGGCGGATACCGCGCTCATCGAGAAGGCCTACGTCTTCTCGGCCCGGGCCCACGAGGGGCAACTGCGTCTCAACGGCGAACCCTACCTGTCGCACCCCCTGGAAGTAGCCTTCCTCCTGGCCCAGATGGGCCTGGGGCCCATCACCGTATCCTGCGGGCTGCTCCACGACACGGTGGAGGACACCACCGCCACCCTGGACGAACTGGAGGAATACTTCGGCGAGTCAGTGACGGACATCGTCAACGGAGTCACCAAGATCGGGCAGTTAGTCTTCGGCGACCGCCTCACCCAGCAGGCGGAATACATCCGCAAGATGATCCTGTCCATGAGCCACGACATCCGGGTGCTCCTGGTGAAGCTGGCGGACCGCTGGCACAACATGCGCACCCTGGGCTTCATGGAGCCGGACCGCCAGAAGGCCGTCGCCCGGGAGACCCTGGACATCTACGCCCCTCTGGCCGGGCGTCTGGGTATGTTCCGCCTCAAGGCCGAGCTGGAGGACCTGGCCTTTTTCTACCTGGAGCCCGAAGCCTACCAGCAGATCCAGGAAGGCCTGGCCCGGAAAAAGGGGGAGCGGGAGAAATACGTGGAGGAGGTCTGCCAGCTCCTGCGGGAGAAGCTGGCGGAGCATGGCCTCAAGGGCGAGGTGAGTGGCCGCCTGAAGCACTTCTACAGCATCTACCGCAAGCTTCAGGCGCAGCAGATCACCCTGGACGAACTCTATGACCTCCTGGCCTTCCGCATCATCGTGGAGACGGTGCACGAGTGCTACGAGGCCCTGGGGGTCATCCATGCCCTGTTCCGGCCGGTGCCGGGGCGCCTCAAGGACTACATCGGCATGCCCAAGGCCAACATGTACCAGTCCATCCATACCACGGTCATCGGCCGCTACGGGGAGCGTCTGGAGATCCAGATCCGCACCCGGGAGATGCACCGGGTGGCGGAGGAAGGCATCGCCGCGCACTGGAGCTACAAAGAGCGCCGGGCCTACCAGGCCAAGGAGGCGGAGCGCTTCAACTGGCTTAAGCAGATGGTGGACCTGCAAAAGGAGTTGAAAAGCCCCCGGGAACTGTTGGAAGGGGTGCGCCTCGAGCTCTACCCCGAGGAGGTTTACGTTTTCACTCCGCGAGGCGAGGTCAAGGAGCTGCCCCGGGGGGCCACGCCGGTGGACTTCGCCTACGCCATCCACACGGAGGTGGGCCACCGCTGCAGCGGCGCCAAGGTCAACGGCCGCATGGTGCCCCTGCGCCACGAGCTGGTCAACGGCGACACGGTGGAGATCATTACTTCGCCCCACCATCACCCCAGCCGTGACTGGCTGCAGTTCGTCAAAACCCCCAAGGCCCGCTCCAAAATCCGCCAGTGGCTGAACATCGCCGCCCGGGAGCAGAGCCTCGCCCTGGGCAAGGACATCCTGGAGCGGGAGCTGCGGAAAAACGGCGCGTCCCTACAAAAGTTCCTGAAGGAAGGGAGCGAGCTCAGCCGGGTGGCCCAGGAGCTCTCCTTTGTGCGCATCGACGACCTGCTGGCCGCCATCGGCCAGGGTAAAGTGTCTCCCGGGCAGGTGGGAAACCGCCTCTTTAAACCCGCGGCCCCGCCGGAGGAAGAGGCCCCGGGGACGCCGGAACCGGAAGTGCGGCGGCGCCAGGAGACGGGGGGCCTCAGGGTCAAGGACCTGGACGACCTCCTGGTGCGCCTGGCCCACTGCTGCCAGCCCATTCCCGGAGACGCCATCATGGGCTATATCACCCGGGGCCGGGGCGTGACCATCCACCGGGCGGACTGCTCCTACCTGGCCAGCACCGAGTCCGTGCGCCATATCCCCGCGGAATGGGACGGCGCCGCGGGCAAGCTCTACCCGGTGAACATCCAGGTGGTGACGGTGGACAAGCCCGGGATGCTGGCGGACATCACCAGCGCCATGAAAACCGCGGAAGTGAACGTCACCCGGGCCCGGGTGGACACCACCCAGGACCGCCGGGGCATCGCCCAGTTCACCATTCAGGTGTCGGACCAGCAGCACCTGGAAAAGGTCTTTGCCGCCATCAAACGCCTGAAGGAAGTGATTTCGGTCAGAAGGGTGACGGGGTAGGGCAGGGGCCAGGGGTCGGGGGCCAGGGACCGGTATCTGAGAATAATGACGAAGTTGGCTGCGGTGGACTGCTGGTGGGTGATTTTTTCTGAATCAAGAGGCTGGTCCCTGACCCCTGATCCCTGGCCCCTGTTTTAAGCCGGTTTGGTTACCAAGCCGGAGCGTAAGCACCGGGTGCAGACCATGGCATAGCGCACCGTGCCCGGCTGCACCACGATCCGGGTGCGGCGCAGATTGGGCTGCCAGCGCCGCTTGGTGCGGTTGTTGGCGTGGCTGACGTTGTTCCCCACCTGCGGCCCTTTGCCGCAGACGTCGCAGACGTAAGACATGGCAAACCTCCTCGAACCTATTTATAATATAAAAATTCCCCGGACTGGCAAGAGGTAAAGATGAATTTTTTGGCCATCCGCCTGGTTGGGGCCGCACTCCTCTTCGTCCTGGCCTGGGTCGCGCCCGGCTCCGCCGGGGCGCTGACATCCCAGGAGGAAAGGGTCCTCTTCTCTCTTGCGGACCTGGGACCGGTGGACCTGAGCACCAAAAAAGTAATGGTGGAGGTCTATGTTTCCCCGGCCCCGGAGCTGGCGGACTGCCGGCGCATGCTCCCCCTGGCGTGGCAGCAGGTGCGGGCCTTCTACGCCCGCCTGGGGGTGTTGCTGGAGGAGGCGCCGGCCCGGTCCGAGCCCGGGCCCCTGGCCCCGGCCCGGCGTCTGCGGGTGGAGCTGCTCCCGGATAAGGAGTGGCTCAACCGCAGCTATAAGGCCTTCAACGTGGCTTTCCCCTTCCAGTTGCGCTTCCTCCAGGTGTGCCGGGACAAGTGCGCCTTTGCGCACCTGAACCAGTCCACGGTGCACATCTCCTTCCCGCGCTTTAAAAAGGCGCAGTTGGGCGGCCGCGCCGGGGAGGCCGGCGTCAATCATGGCTGGCTGGCCAACCTCCTGGCCCACGAGTTGGGGCACCTCTTCGGCCTCTACCATGCCTATGAATTTGTCAACGACCCCGTGGCCCTGGGCCTCACCGACAACGGCGCCCCCAATTTCATGGGCCAGAATATCGAGTATGAGGCCTCTCTGGGCTTCGGGGAATTCCAGAAGCGCCTGGTGCACAGCTACCTTTCCGGGGGCAAGGTCTTCCGCCAGTACCAGCAGGTGAACTTCGACACCCTGAGGTACCTGGAGCAGGTGAAGGCCGCCAACGGCTTTCGGGAGCCCCTGTCCCGGGTGGCCAAGGTGGCCGGCGGGGTCAAGAAGAAGGGCAAGGCCAAGACCTTCGACGGCAGCGACGACGATGATGACGACGACGATTGAGGCCGGTTTTCGGTTCTCGTTAAAAGATAAGGCGGGCCTGGCCCGCCTTTTAACGTGGTGGACGGTGCCCACCCTACATGGATGAACCCTTACAGGGGGATGGGAGGGGAGCTTGAGGGGATTCAATCCTCAGTGTTTAAAAGCCCGCTGGCCCGTGAAGACCATGGCCACCGGCGGCTGGGCTTCGTTGCAGGCCTGGATGACTTCCCAGTCGCGGACCGAGCCCCCGGGGTGCACCACGGCCGAAATGCCCTGGCGGATGCCCACGTCCACCCCGTCCCGGAAGGGGAAGAAGGCGTCGGAGACCATCACCGAGCCGGTGAGGCCGCCCTTGGCCTCCTGGGTGGCCAGGTCGATCTCCACCTTGTCCGAGGCGTCCCGCTTGGCCTTCAATATCTCCAGCTCCAGGTCCTTGTAGGGGAGGCCGAAGCGCTTGAAGCACAGGGCGTCGGCGTACTTGGTGTAGGCCTTAAAGATGGCGATCTCCGCCACCCCCACCCGGTCCTGTTCGCCGGTGCCGATGCCTACGGTGACGCCGTCCTTCACGAAGATCACCGAGTTGGAGGTAACCCCCTGCTCCACCCACCAGCCGAAAAGGAGGTCTTCGTATTCGGCCTCCGTGGGCTGCCGTTGGGGGCGGTACTCCTTCCCCTGGTAGGTGGCCACCGCGGGTTTGAAGTCCTCTTTCTTGAGAATGGCGCACAAGGGCGACTGCTGCACGATGAGGCCGCCGTCAATCAGGCTCTTAAAGTCCACGAAGCGGCGGTGGAGGAGGTGCTGCAGGCGGCCGAAATGGGTGATGCGGATGATGCGCAGGTCCTTGGCTTTCTTGAGGATTTCCAGGGTGCCGGCCTCGAAGTCCGGCGCGGCCACCACCTCCAGGTAGTTTTGGCTCACCAGTTCCGCGGTGGCCTTGTCCAGGGGCCGGTTGAAGACCGCGGCGCCCCCGAACGCGGCGATGCGGTCGGCCATGTTGGCCTTGTCGTAAGCCTCCGCCAGGCTCCCGGCCCAGGCCGCGCCGCAGGGGTTGTTATGCTTGAGGATCACGGCCGCGGGCCGCTTCTGCAGGAACTTGATGATATTCAGGCCGTTGTCCACGTCCGTCAGGTTGGTCTTGCCCGGGTGCTTGCCGGCCTGGAGCATGGCCGCCTCGTCAATGGCGCTGGTGAGGCCGCTATGGGGCTCGATGAACTGGCAGCCGCCCAGGGTCAGGTTGCCGCCCACCAACTCGTAGAGAGCGGCCTCCTGGCCGGGGTTTTCCCCATAGCGGAGGCCCATTTCAATAACTTCCCCCTGGGCGTCTGGGAGCTTCCAGGTGCGCTTGCGGTAGATGAGCTTCTGGTCTCCGAAGGCGATGGTCATCTCCGGTGGGAAATGGTCTGCCATTACGGTGCGGTACATGGCCTTGATGTCGCTCATGAAGCAAACCTCCGGCTTAATTTGGCATGGCTGGCATATTGTGGCATGAGGGCTCCCGGTTGACAAGAGGCTTTCGGCGGGGTGCCAAATTGACAAGTCTCCTCGTTATTTAGTAAGATTCTTTAGGGATGGGGTGACTAACGGGGGCGTAAATCTCCCGGGGCGCAGGTATGGAAATCAAGACCATGGACTTCATTCTGGGCGGAGTCCTGGGCGGCGGCTTGGCCGTGGGGCTGGGGTTCGCCGTCAGGAAGGTCAGGGGCTGGCTGGGGTACTCGGAAGCCGGGAGGCTGGAGGAGGAAAACCGCTCCCTCAAGCGCCGCCTGGCGGAGAAAGACCGGCACATCGCCAGGATGCTGGCGGAAACGGAGCGCCTGGCTCAGCGCCTGGGCGAGCGTATGGTGGGGAAGAAAGAGTGAATGCAGGAGGGCACAGGACGCGGTGTCCTTACGAATTCTCGGGAGGGCAGATGCACAAGCGCGACATTTCCATCAGCGGTGCGGTGGTGGGCGGCCTGGCGGGGTTTGTGGCCGAGGCGGCCATCCAGGAGCTCACCGGCCACCACCTGACTCACGGGTTGCTGGAGCTTCTGGGCGCGGCCGCGGGCCTGTGGCGCCTGGACCGGCGGCTGGCGGAGGTCTTACAAGACACCCTGGACCGGGCCCGGCGCGAGGACGCGGCGGACTACCAGCAGGTGAAGCGCCGCATCCAGGAGCTCACCCGGGACCTGCCGGAGCTGCGGGAGATCCTGGACAATCTGGTGGACGCGGGCATCCAGGCCCAGAAGGCGTAAAATGCTGGGACTCAGCCTGCTGGCCCGCCTGGGCCGGGTCTGGCTGGCCCCCATGGTGGCCGATACGGGCCTGCTGCCCGCTGTCTGCTATCGGCACCTGGTGCTGGCGGCCCTGGTAGACGAAGATTTTCCCGCGGCCCTGGGGTATCTTAAATGGGCCAAGGACCCCGTGCTGGCGCAGGTTCTGGTGCTGCGGCTGCGCCTCCTGGCGGAAGGGCATCGCCGGCGGATGCAAACCCTGGAAGGGCTCCTGCAAAACGGGCTGCCGGAAGCGCGCCGGGAGAAGTGCCGCGCCTTGCTGGCAGAGGAAGGCCGGGCTCTGGAACTATTGGTAGAATACGAGGCGCGGGCTTGTCGGCTCTTGAGGGACGTGAAGAGGGGTGGAGAGCAGGCGCCCTCGCCTGCTAAATAGCGGCTCAGGGGGGCGGTTTCGCAACTATCCCTCCACTTCCCCCTCCGGTAAAATCCCATGCAATCCGACTTCTATTACATGGGCGAGGCCCTGGCCCAGGCCCGGGAGGCCCTGACCGCGGGGGAGGTGCCCGTGGGCGCGGTGATGGTGGACCGGGAGGGGGAGATCCTGGCCCGGGCCTTTAACCGGCCCATCAGCCTGAACGATCCCACGGCCCACGCTGAGGTCCTGGCCCTGCGCCAGGGGGCCGCGGCCCTGGGGAATTACCGGTTGCCGGGGGTGAGCCTCTATGTTACCATCGAGCCGTGTATCATGTGCGTGGGGGCTCTCATCCACGCCCGGGTGGCCCGGCTGGTTTTCGGCGCGAAGGATCCCAAGGCCGGCGCCTGCGTTTCGGTGTTCCGCCTGCCGGAGGACCCCCGCCTGAACCACCGCCTGGAGGTTGTAGGCGGGGTGCGGGAGGAGGAGTGCCGGGAGCTGATGCAACAATTTTTCCAGGCCCGGCGATGAGAACGCCGGGGCGGCGTCCCCCCCCGCCCGGAGGATGGCCGGGGAAACCCCGCCCTTACAAAAAATGACCCCTGGGCCCTGACCACTGCTTTCAACTGGAGGGGTACCGAAGAGGCCGTAACGGGGCCGACTCGAAATCGGCTTGGGGGCTAATCACCCTCACGTGGGTTCGAATCCCACCCCCTCCGCCATTTTGAATTTTCCGGTTTTAGATTTGCAGTCTTCGGTTGTAAGGAAGAGCTGAGAGAGAAGGAGACGCGATGGGCTTGTTGTACCTTAACAAGAATTGCGAGCTGTATTTAGGAGAAAAAAACGTTTACCGGGAGGACATGGCCTCCCTGCCCCTGGAGTGCATCCTGACCAAAGAAGAATACGACGCGCTCTCCGAAGAAGAAAAGAAGAACTATGAAGTCCTGGTCCCCAAGCCCCAGGGGGAGTGAGCGGTAAGCAGCCTGTGTCACCAAAATTACTCCGCGGAGAGATGCCCGAGAGGCTGAAGGGGCACGACTGGAAATCGTGTGAGCGTCTAAACCGCGCTCCGAGGGTTCGAATCCCTCTCTCTCCGCCATTAAGTTTAGTTTTCTGTTTTCTGTTTTCAGTTAAAAGAATTAAAGACTAATTCTCATCTGTCAAAAAACGAGAAGTTCGTGAAAAATTTTCAAAAATTGTGTATTTTTTCCAACCGAAAACTGAAAACCGAAAACTGAAAACTGTCTTCTTATGGCTTATCAAGTCTTAGCCCGGAAATGGCGGCCCCAAACCTTTGACGAGGTGGTGGGGCAGGACCCCATCTGCCGCACCCTGCAGAACGCCCTGGCTGCGGGCCGGGTGGCCCACGCCTTCCTTTTCAGCGGCCCCCGGGGGGTGGGTAAAACCTCGGTAGCCCGCATCCTGGCCAAGGCCCTCAATTGCCAGGCCGGCCCCACCCCCCACCCGGACAACACCTGCGTGATCTGTAAGGAAATCACCAGCGGCGCCTCCCTGGACGTGCTGGAAATTGACGGCGCCTCCAACCGGGGCATCGACGAAGTGCGGGACCTGCGGGAGAAGATCAAGTACGTCCCGGCCCAGGGCCGCTTCAAGGTCTATATCATCGACGAAGTGCACATGCTCACCAAGGAAGCTTTCAACGCGCTGCTCAAGACCCTGGAGGAGCCCCCGGCCCACGCGGTCTTCATCCTGGCCACCACCGAGCCCCACAAGGTGCCGGTGACCATTCTGTCGCGCTGCCAGCGCTACGATTTCCGCCGCATCCCCACGGCCCTGATCCAGGAGAACCTGGAGAAAATGGCCCGGCAGGAAGGCTGGCGCCTGGAGCCCGAAGGCCTGGCGCTGGTGGCGCAGGCTGCCGAGGGGAGCCTCCGGGACGCCCAGGGGTTCCTGGACCAGGTGGTGAGCTTCGGCGGTGAGGAGGTCTCGGCCGGGGAAATCGCCCGCATTCTGGGGGTGACGGACCGGCGGGCGCTGCTGGCCGCGCTGGCGGCCTTGGTGGAGCGCCGGGGCCGGGACCTCCTGGCCCTCATCGACGACCTCTACAACCAGGGCCACGACCTGCGCCGCTTTTACCAGGATTTGGCGGTCTATGCCCGGCACCTGCTCCTGGCGGGTCTCCAACCCGACGCGCGGCACTTAGTGCCGGTGGACGACGCGGAGTGGGAGGAGTTCACCCGCCTGGCCGCCAAGGGCCCCGGGGCCCACCTGCACAACCTCCTGAGCGTCCTGCTCCAGGGGGAGGAGGAGCTGCGCCGCACGCCCCAGCCGCGGCTGGCTCTGGAGGTGCTGCTCCTGAGGCTGGTGCATTTGGAACCTTTACTGCCGCTGAGCGCCTGGCTGGGCCGTCTCGAGGCTTTGGAGCGGCGCCTGGGAGCGCGGGAAGGAGCTCCAGCCGCCAGCCTGGGCCCGGCGGAAGCGCCGCCAGCAGGGGTCCTTTCCGAGGAGCCCGCCGCGCCCTTCGAGGCCGCGGCCGCACCCCCGGCGGCCGGGGACCTGGAGGGACAGTGGCAGGCCTTCCTCAAGTACCTGAGGGAGCGGGAAGGCGGCCCCCTGTACGGCAAGCTCTCCGGCAGCACCCTGGTGAGCCTCATGGACCATAAACTCCGGGTCCGGGCCGGCCGGGCCTGGAACGCCGCCGGGGCCCGCCACCGGGCCCGGCTGGAGGAACTGGTGCGGCAGTTCTTTGGTCCTGAGTATACCCTGGAGGTGGAAGTCCAGGAGGCCCGGAGCCCGGCCAGGGCTGCCAAAGCCGCGGCCGAACCCGCGGACCTGGCCCAGGTGAAGCAGCAGGCCCTGGAGATCTTCGGCGGGGAATGGCTCCCCGGGCCGGGGAAGGAGAAGGCTAAGTGAAGAACCTGACCCAGATGATGAAGCAGGCGCAGCAATTGCAACGCCGGATGATGGAAATGCAGGCGGAGCTGGGGAGCCGCACGGTGAGCGCCCAGGCCGGGGGCGGCATGGTGGAGGCCCTGGTCAACGGCCGCCAGGAACTGGTGTCCATCACCATCGACCCGGAAGTGATGACCCCCGACGACGTGGACATGCTCCAGGACCTGGTGCTGGCCGCGGTGAACGAGGCCCTGAACAAGTCCCGGGAAATGGTCTCCCAGGAGATGAGCAAGCTCACCGGCGGGCTGCAGATACCAGGACTGGTTTAGTGAGCAGGGGCAGTGCAGAATAAAAGAATGTAGGGCCGGGTTTGGAACGCGGCCCTAACTGAAGGATAAACATGGCGAACGCATATCCCGCGGCGCTGAGGAGGGTTATCAGCGCCCTGAGCAAATTTCCCGGGGTGGGGGAGAAAAGCGCGGCCCGCCTGGCCATGTATCTGCTCCGGACCCCCCAATCCGAGGTGCAGGAACTGGCCCAGGCCCTGGGGGAACTGAAGGACAAGATCCGCCTGTGCCGGCGCTGCTTCGCGTTTGCCGATGCGGAACTCTGCCCCATCTGCGCCGACCCGGGCCGCAGCCCGGGGCAGCTCCTGGTGGTGGCAGACCCGGGAGACCTCCTGGCCATCGAAAAGGTGGGCTGGTTTGCGGGGCTGTACCATGTCCTGGGAGGGCTGATCTCGCCCCTGGAAGGGGTGGGCCCCGACGACCTGCGGCTCCGGGAACTGCTGGCCCGGGTTAAGGCCGATGGGGTGGGGGAAGTGATCCTGGCCCTGAATCCTTCCCTGGAAGGGGAGGCCACCACCACGTATCTGAGCCAGGAGCTTAAGCCCCTGGGCCTCAAGGTGACCCGCATCGCCTACGGCCTGCCCATGGGCGGGGACATCAAATACGCGGACCAGCAGACCCTGCGGGAGTCTTTAAGCCACCGGGTGGAGGCGTGAACAGAGGCCAATGGCCAGTGAGGGTGGGCCAGTTGCTCCGAATATTCGCCCTCGGGAAAGGCTGAAATCTTACTGTCGAAAAACCACCAAGGGTTTTGAGCTGACCACTGGCCAGCGCCATGTTCGACCGCCGACTCGTCCAAAACTTTGATTGGCTGCTGCTGGCCCTGGTGGCGGCCATCGCCGGCATCGGGCTCATGAACCTGTACAGCGCCGGGTTCAGCCGGGCGCCCGGGGCCACGCCGCTTTATCTTAAGCAGATGTACTGGCTGAGCCTGGGGCTGGCCCTGATGGTGCTGGCCTTCCTGTGCGACTACCGCTACCTGGAGAAATTGGGCTACCCGGTGTACCTCCTGAGCCTGGTGCTCCTGGCCGCGGTGCTCCTGGGAGGGAAAGTGGCGGGCGGTTCCCGGCGCTGGCTGCCCCTGGGCCCCATGGCCTTCCAGCCCGCGGAGCTGCTGAAGATCGGCATCATCCTGGCCCTGGCCACCTACTTCAGCCGCCGGCCCCGCGTTGAGCCGCTGCGCTTCCGGGAGCTCATCGTGCCGGGGCTCATGGTGCTCACGCCCGTGGCCCTCATCGTCAAGCAGCCGGACCTGGGCTCCGCCATCCTGGTGCTGCTGGTCTCCGCCAGCATCACCCTCTTCGTGGGGGTGCGCTGGAAGACGCTCCTGGTGGGCGCCCTGGCCCTGGTCCTGGGCTCACCGCTCATCTGGAGCTTTCTCAAGGATTACCAGAAGCAGCGGCTCCTGACCTTCCTGAACCCGGAAGGCGACCCCCTGGGCGCGGGCTACCACATCCTGCAGTCCATGATCGCCGTGGGCAGCGGCCAGTTCTGGGGCAAGGGCCTGCTCCACGGCACCCAGAGCCAGCTCTACTTCCTGCCGGAGCAGCACACGGACTTTGTCTTCTCCGTCTTTGCCGAGGAGTGGGGCTTTGTGGGTGCGGCGGCGCTGCTCCTGCTCTTTGCCGCCCTGACCCTGTGGGGGCTACAAATTGCCCGGGACTGCAAGGAGCGCTTCGGCCACCTCCTGGCCCTGGGGGTGACGGCGCTGTTGTTCTGGCAGGTCTTCATCAACCTCTGCATGGTCACCGGCCTCATGCCGGTGGTGGGCATCCCCTTACCTCTGTTCAGCTACGGCGGCTCCTCCCTCATCACCACCCTCCTGGCCCTGGGCTTCCTCATGAACATCCGCATGCGCCGCTTTCTTTTCGGGGGCTGAACTTTGGGCACACCCCTGTCTTGGGGACAGGCGGCCTGGGCCTGCCTTGTTTCGGGCAGGCAAAGGTTAATCTTTCTTCAGTTGAATCCCCGTCACCACCGGCGTTGCTTGACTAAGGTCGGTAAACACCCTGACCTTCTTAACGTTGACCACGGCCGTTAAGGCCACCGCCTGAATCTCCTTGGCCCTTTTGGCATCCACCAAAAAGTCTTTGCTCCCATCCCAGGCAGGAGATGGGGCCGTATGAGTCAGGAAAAGGTGAGTATCTTTGGAAGGCCCGGGCCCCACCTGATCCACCTGGCAGGCATCATACCAATCCCCGGCAACCGCGGCGGCGGCAGCGGCACCGGGCGTAAGCATGGCCATCGCCACTAAAATCATCAACATTCCCAGGGTTCTCATCTCTTTTCTCCTCCGTGTTATTTGCCCCTTACCTAGGGGCCTGGAGTTTACGTGATTGGCTCTCGGGTAACTTATGGACAGCAATATTCTTCCCCCGAGAAGCGCAGGGAGCCATAGGAAACCTAATCCACCAGCAACATCAGATTGGTGATGGCGGGGGTGGTGGCATCCCCCCCCGCCATGGTTGCCCGGAAGTTGGAAAAGGCCAGCAAGGCTGCGTCCGGGGGGTCTTGGGGCCAGACATGGCCGACTGCTCCGTCCCAGACCATGACATTTAGGTTGGCATTGCCTGCAAATGCCAGGTTCTCCTGGGAGCCGACAGGATCCCAGGCCTGCTTGGCGAAATTATAAGCGAATCCCTCCAGGCGAGTTCCAGTCCTTTTCATCCTAAGGCGTCCATAATCATAAATACCGTTACCATATCCGTTCCCCCCCTGGCTGGTGCCGAACTGATATAACATTCCGTCCCAATATTCAACGAAGTGAATATCGGCCCAATTATTCCCCGAGAAACCGAAGCTCATGCCGATCCTGGTGCCGAACCAGTAGGGATACCAGTCCGTGCCCGGATAGCTTTGCTGGTTTCCTGGCGGGGCGTTCAGGTGGTAATAGTCCACCTGGATGTCGAAGTCGCCGGGCAGCTCGAACCTGGCCTCATAACCAGCAAAGTAATTAAGGGTGTGGATCCGGGTGGCCGTGATTTTCAGCAGCCCTTCGGTCTCAGCGATGGCGACGCCTTCCCCGCTGCCGCCCTGATAAGACACGAAAGGCTCCCAGTAAATGGTGTTGGTGACATTGTCATCGAAATTATCAACAATAACCTTAGCGCAGACAGGTGAGGCGACAAGCACCACAGCCGCCAATATCAACCCCAAAGGGCGCGTACTCTTCATGGCTGCTTCTCCTCTAGGCTTTTTCGACCTGGACTATGCCAAGCAAAAGGCCGCGGCCAAGCCGGCTGGCTCCGCTCGCGGCCCCTGGGGACTGATGGAAATTATTTACGCTCCGTTCGCTGCCAGCCTTAAAGGTGACATATTTATTTACAAGGTATATTAACATAGAACGCCGGCCAAAAACGAGGGAAAAAATTTTCCATAGGACTCCCAGGGCTTAGGGAAAATGCTCCCGAGAGTCTCAATCATTGCGTGGTTACCTGCTGCCCACCGTGCCCAGAAAATCACGTAAAGGGTGGGAGGCGCTAGGCTTTCGAGGCAGTGATTATTTTTTGCAAAAAAAATTTTGACAGCGTGGGGAAAATAGGCTAAAAAGGCATTCGTGAAAAGATACACATGAACACATTCTGGACCAATCCCCTAGACGTCGCTAAGCCGTTGTTCTCTTAAATAAAAAACAAGGTGGCTGTCAGGAATGATTGAGCTTGATTGGACTCTGTTGGCGCAGATAGGCAATTTTCTCGTCCTGCTCATCCTTCTTAACCTGGTGCTCTTCCGGCCCATCCGCCGGGCTTTGAGGGACCGGCAGAAACGCTTGGCCGCCGCGGCCCAGGAAGCGGAAAGCATCTTGGCCCAGGCCCAGGGAGTCAAGAATCAGGTGCAGGAAAGCCTCACCGCGGCTAAGCGGGAGGGTTTGGGGCAAAAAGAGAAGCTGCGCCAGGAAGGGGCGCAGGGGGAAGCTTCGCTGCTGGAGCAGGTGAAGGCCGAAGTGGACGCCCAGTGGGTCCAGGTGGAAAAGAAGATCAAGGAGGACATGGCCAAGGCCCGCAAGGCCCTGCACGACCAGGCCAAGTCCTTTGCCCAAATCATGGCTGCCAAGATCCTGGGGAGGGAGGTCTCATGAGCCGGTTAGCGAAAACCACCTTAAGCCTCCTGGTGCTGCTGGCGCCGGTGCTCCTGGCCGGTGTGGCGGTGGCCTCCGAAGCCGCGGGCGCGGGGGAACACGGCATCTCTCCCGCCAAGATCACCGACTTCATCTGGCGCACCGTCAACTTCGTGGTCTTTGCCGGCATCCTTATCTTTCTGGTGGTCAAGTTCAAGGCCAAGGACTTTTTTGCCAGGCGGGCCCAGGACATCGCCCAGACCCTCAGCGACCTGGAGGCCAGAAAGGCCGAGGTGGCGCAGGCCCTGGCGGAGGCGGAAGCCCGCCTGGCCCAGGTGGCCGCGGAACGGGATAAAATCATTCAGACCTTTCTGGCGGAAGGGGAACTGGAAAAGGCCAAGATCCTGGAAAAGGCCGATCAGGTGGCGGCCCGCATCAAGGAAATGGCGGCCCTCACCATTGAGCAGGAGACCCGGAAAGCCGTCCGGGACCTGAAGCAGGAAGTGGTGGACCTGGCCACCCAGATGGCCGAGGACCTCCTGAAGAAAAAGGTTACAGCCGCCGACCAGCAGGGGTTGGTGGAAGAATATCTGAAAAAGGCGGTGCCAGCCCATTGATTGACATGACCGTACCCCGACGCTATGCCAAGGCCTTGCTCACCCTGGGCAAAGAGGACGGCAAGTACAAGGAATATGGGGACTCCCTCAGGGGCTTCGCGGCCCTGCTGGAGCGGGAGGCGGAGCTCAAGGACGCCCTCCTCAACCCCATTCACAGCCGGGACGAACGCCGGAAACTTCTTCTCAAGGTGGTGGAACTCCTCCAGCTCCCGCCCTTTGTAGGAAATCTGCTGCAGCTCCTGTTCGACAAGCATCGCCTGGGGGTCGTGGCGGGGGTCTCCCAGGCCTATCAGCAGCAGGTGGATGCCCTGGAGAACGTCAGCCGGGCCCAGGTCAAGGCGGCCATAACCCTGGACGACGCCACCCGGGACCGGCTGCGCCAGACCCTGGAGCAGCTCACCGGCACCACCGTGGTCATGGACGTGCAAGAGGACCCCGGCATCATCGGCGGGGTGGTGGCCCGGGTGGGCGACCTGGTGCTGGACGGCAGCGTGCGCACCCAGCTCCAATCCCTGAGAGAATCTTTAATAAAAGGCGAGGTTTTATAAATGGAAATCAGAGCCGAAGAAATCAGCCAGATTATCCGCACTCAGATCCGGGACTATGAGAAGAAGGTGGAAGTGGCCGAAACCGGCACCGTCCTCTCCGTGGGCGACGGCATCGCCCGGGTGCACGGGGTGGAAAAGTGCATGGCCATGGAACTCCTGGAGTTCCCGGGGGGCATCTTTGGCATCGCCCTGAACCTGGAAGAAGACAACGTGGGCGTCGCCATCCTGGGCGAAGACACCCACATCAAAGAGGGCGACATCGTCAAGCGCACCGGGCGCATCGCCCAGGTGCCGGTGGGCGACGCGGTCCTGGGGCGGGTCATCGACCCGGTGGGCAATCCCCTGGACGGCAAGGGGCCCATTGAGACCAAGGAATTCCGCCGCATCGAGGTCAAGGCCCCCGGGGTCATCGAACGCCAGCCGGTGAATGAGCCCTGCTATACCGGCTACAAGGCCATCGACGCCATGACCCCCGTGGGCCGGGGCCAGCGGGAGCTGATCATCGGCGACCGTCAGATCGGCAAGACGGCGCTGTGCGTGGACGCCATCATCAACCAGAAGGATTCCGGCGTCCTGTGCATTTACGTGGCCGTGGGCCAAAAGAAGTCCACCGTGGCGCAGGTGGTGGATGCGCTGGAGCGCCACGGGGCCATGAAGCACACCATCGTGGTGAACGCCTCGGCTTCGGAGCCCGCGCCCCTGCAGTACGTGGCCGCCTACTCCGGCTGCGCCATGGGCGAGTACTACCGGGACACCGGCCGCCACGCGCTGATCATTTACGATGACCTGACCAAGCAGGCCCAGGCCTACCGCCAGATTTCCCTGCTGCTGCGCCGCCCGCCGGGCCGGGAAGCCTACCCCGGGGACATCTTCTACAACCATTCCCGGCTGCTGGAGCGGGCCGCCAAGCTCAACGACGAGAAGGGCGGCGGGTCCCTCACCGCGCTGCCCATCATCGAAACCCAGCAGGGGGACGTCAGCGCCTACATCCCCACCAACGTTATTTCCATCACCGACGGCCAGGTCTACCTGGAGCCGGCGCTGTTCTTCTCCGGCGTGCGGCCGGCCATCAACGTGGGGCTGTCCGTCAGCCGGGTAGGGGGCGCGGCCCAGGTGAAGGCCATGAAGCAGGTGGCCGGGTCGCTGCGACTGGACCTGGCCCAGTACCGGGAGCTGGCCGCGTTCGCCCAGTTCGGCTCCGAGCTGGACAAGGCCACCCAGCAGCAGCTCAACCGGGGCGTCCGGTTGGTGGAAATCCTGAAGCAGCCCCAATACCAGCCCCTGCCCATGGAAAAGCAGGTAACCATCATCTACGCCGGCACCCGGGGCTTCCTGGACGGCTATGGGGTGGAGGTCCTGCAGGATTACGAAAAGCAGCTTTATGAGTTCATCGACAGCAAGTATCCGGAGTACTTCAGCGAGCTGAAGGACCGGAAGGAATTCACTCCAGAGCTGGACGAGAAGTGCAAGGCCATCCTGGAGGAGTTCAAGGGCGTGTTCCAGCCCGCCGGCGCCGCGGCGTAACGGGGGACAGGGATGCCGACGCTAAGGGACATCAGACGTAAAATCGGCGCGGTCAAAAAGACCCAGCAGATCACCCGGGCCATGAACATGGTCTCCGCCGCCAAGCTGCGGGGGGCCCAGCAGCGCATGGAGGGCTTCCGACCCTATGCCGAGGCCTTCCAGATGATGCTGGGCAACATGGCCGCCAGGGTGGAGCCGGAGATCCATCCCTTCTTCCAGAAGGCCCCGGAGGTGGAACGGGTGGCGCTGGTGCTCATGACCGCGGACCGGGGCCTGTGCGGCAGCTTCAACGTCAACCTCATCAACCAGGCGGTGAAGTTCATCCGGGAGAAGGAGACGGCGGGCGTCCAGGTCTCCCTTTCCTGTGTGGGCCGGAAGGGCCGGGATTTCTTCCGGCGGCGCAAACGGGAAATGCGGACCCAGTATGTGGACGTGTGGAACAAGTTCGACTTCAGCAACGCCGTCGCCGTGGCCCGGGAGGTTATGAGCGACTTCCTCACCGGCCAGGTGCAGGAGGTCCACCTGATTTACGCCAACTTCATCAACCTGGCGGTGCAGCGTCCCGTTCTGGTGCAGCTCCTGCCCATCGCCACCACCCAGGCGGGGGAGGAGGCGCCGGCCATGGAATACCTCTTCGAGCCGCCGGTGGCCCAATTCCTGGAGTACCTGCTGCCCAAATACGTCAACGTCCTGGTCTATCACGGGTTTCTGGAGAATTCGGCCAGCGAGCATGCGGCCCGCATGAGCGCCATGGACAAGGCCTCCAGCAACTGTAAGGATATGATCACCCACCTCACCCTGGTGATGAACAAGGCCCGGCAGGCGGCCATTACCAAAGAATTGATGGACATCGTGGGCGGGGCTGAAGCCCTCAAAGGCTAGGCCGCCCTAAAGGAGGTTTTAGAGACAATGAATATCGGCAGAATCGCCCGCGTAATCGGCCCGGTAGTGGACGTGGAATTTGAGGAAGGCAAGCTGCCCGCCATCCGCAACGGGCTGCTCATCTCCAACCCGGCCATTGACGAGATGGAAGACAACCTGGTGGTGGAAGTGGCCCAGCACCTGGGGAACAACATGGTGCGCACCATCGCCATGGACACCACCGACGGCCTGGTCCGAGGCATGCCGGTGAAAGACACCGGCGACGCCATCCGGGTGCCGGTGGGGCACGAGGCCCTGGGCCGGGTGCTCAACGTGGTGGGCCGTCCGGTGGACGGTCTGGGTCCGGTAATGGCCAAGCATTACTATCCCATCCACAAGCCGGCTCCGGCCTTCGTGGATCAGGACACCACCGTCAAGGTGCTGGAGACGGGCGTTAAGGTCATTGACCTCCTGGTGCCTTTCCCCCGGGGCGGCAAGATGGGGATGTTCGGCGGCGCCGGCGTGGGCAAAACCGTGGTCATGATGGAGATGATCCACAACATCGCCATGCACCACGGCGGCATCTCGGTGTTCGCGGGCGTGGGCGAACGCACCCGGGAAGGCAACGACCTCTACCTGGAGATGAAACACTCGGGCGTGCTCCCCAAGGCCGCCTTGATCTACGGCCAGATGACCGAGCCCCCCGGGGCCCGGGCCCGGGTGGCCCTGACCGCGCTCACCGCGGCGGAATACTTCCGGGACGAGGAAGGCCAGGACACCCTGCTCTTCATCGACAATATCTTCCGTTTCACCCAGGCGGGCTCCGAGGTGTCGGCGCTCCTGGGCCGCATGCCCTCCGCGGTGGGCTATCAGCCCACCCTGGGCACGGACCTGGGTGAATTGCAGGAGCGCATCACCTCCACCAAGAAGGGCTCCGTCACCTCGGTACAGTGCATCTACGTGCCCGCGGACGACCTCACCGACCCGGCCCCGGCCACCACCTTCGCCCACCTGGACGGCACCGTGGTGCTCAGCCGCCAGATCGCCGAGCTGGGCATCTACCCCGCGGTGGACCCCCTGGACTCCACCTCCCGCATCCTGGACCCCATGGTCCTGGGCGAGGAGCACTACTACGTGGCCCGGACGGTGCAGCAGATCCTGCAGAAATACAAGGACCTTCAGGACATCATCGCCATCCTGGGCATTGACGAGCTCTCCGACGAAGACAAGCTGGTGGTGGCCCGGGCCCGGAAGATCCAGCGGTTCCTGTCCCAGCCCTTCTTCGTGGCCGCGCAGTTCACCGGCATGGAAGGCAAGTTTGTCTCCGTACCCGATACCGTGCGCAGCTTCAAGGAGATCATCGAAGGCAAGCACGACGACCTGCCCGAACAGGCCTTCTACATGGTGGGCAGCATCGAAGAGGCCGTGGCCAAGGCCGAGCGGCTGGCGGCCGTCTAAGGCAGCGGAGGCTAGCCCATGGCGGAAAAACAACTCCTGTTGGAGGTGGTCACTCCCGACCGCATGGTCCTGTCCACGGAGGTGGACGTGGTGGTCTGCCCCGGAGTGGAGGGCCAGTTCGGCGTCCTGGTGGGGCACGTGCCCTTCCTGTCGGCGCTGGAGATCGGGGAGATGTACTATAAAGCCGGGGGCAAAACCGAATACCTGGCCGTGGGCGGCGGCTTTGCCGAAGTCACCGGAAAGAAGGTGACCGTGGTGGCGGAGGCCGCGGAGACGGGCCGGGAGATCGACGTGGAACGCGCCAAGCGTGCCCGGGAGCGGGCCGAGAGGCGCTTGGCCGCGGCCAAGACCGAGGCCATCGACTGGGCCCGGGCCGAAGCCGCGCTGCGCCGGGCCACGGTACGCATGAAGGTGGCCGGCCGGTAGAGCATAGCTGATATTAATCTGAAAGAAAGGCAAGCCTTGTTCTGGCTTGCCTTTTCATTTTTAAAAAGCCTTACTGCAGGCGTTTTCTTTTTTAATGGTCCTCATCTTCAGTTGGCCTGGGGGCGGAACTCTATACTGTCGAAGAACGCCGCCGCATCCCTGGGAAAAGACGGGCTCACCGCCCCGCCCGCGGCGGGATAACCCTCGGCATAGTCGATCTGGATGGGGATGTGACTTAGGGGGTCCACGCAGAAGAACATCCAATCCTGCCAGAGGGAACCCCCGTCTTTCGCCTCCCGGTCCTCCCGCACGTCATGGCGCTCCCGGCAGACCGCGCCGAAGCGGCGCTGGGGCGCCCGGGGAGTACTCACCCACTCGGAGCTCCGGCGGACCTCTATCAGAGGGAGAGCCTCCACCACCTTTAGGAAACTGTCAAGGCGCTCAGCGTCGCTCTTGCCCCGCATTTTCCTCTCATAAGCATTTTGCGCCTCTGGCCCCGTAATAATCAGCGATATGGATCTGCACCAGGTTGCCGTTGGGGAGGCCGCGCTCGAACTCCAAAAGCCTTCCTCCGTAACCTCAGCAATCTGCTTTTCTCTCTCCTCCTTCGTCAGGGTTCCAAGGGACTTTTTTAAAATGGGGACAATGTTTTTGTGCACAAGCATGTAATAGTAGCCCCCGCCGGGGCGCTCTTTAGTGTCAATGACCTCGAGGTCCCCCGCGGCAAACTGCAACGTCCAGGCAACGGCGGGCACGGTGACGACGTAGATGTCTCCTTGGCGCGCGAGTTTGGGGGTGGCGCCGGTGGTGGGCGGAGAGGTTGCATAACCGGTCCGGCACAACCGACAGTCAGGACCAGAGCCATGAGCCAGATAACTTTCCTGAATATGTGTCCTCCCTTCACTTTGGGGGCAAAGTTTCTTCTTATTGAGGAAGAGCGGTGAGGATAGGGAAATATCCCAGGGGAACAGTGAGCCATTATTTTGAGGAATTTATGGTTATTATGCCGGAGCAGGCGAAAGGCTTGCAAAATCTACAAAACTATTTATAAGGAATGTTTGTTGGTTTTCTTGTCAAGACAGAAAATGGAGAAAACCAACCCGAGCCCTCTTCCCTTTCTTCCGAGGCTCTGGCATGATTAATGCTGTGAACTATAGCTTTAGGAAAGCCAACCATGTTTCATGAAATGAAGGTCACGGCCGTAGTCCTGGCCGCGGGCCAGGGCACCCGCATGAAGTCGGCCCGGCCCAAGGTGCTGCATGAAATCCTGGGGCGGCCCATGGTGGCCTATCTGTTGGATACTCTCAAAGAGATAGGAATACCTGATATCCTGCTGGTGGTGGGCTATCAGTTTGAGAAAGTCCAGGCCGCGCTTAAGGACTATCCGGTGCGCTTCGTGGTGCAGGAGCCCCAGTCGGGCACCGGCCACGCGCTGCAGGTGGCCATGGCCGCGGTGCCCCCGGGAGTGAAGGAAGTCCTGGTCTTATGCGGCGACGCGCCCCTCATTTCCGGAGAAAGCCTGGAAAAACTCTATCAGGCCCATGCGAAGGCCCGGGCCGCGGTCACCATCCAGACCGCCATACTCCCCGACGGCCTCCATTACGGCCGGGTGGTGCGGGACGACACAGGCCGGGTGCGGGAGGTGGTGCAGTCCCGGGACGCCCTGCCCGAGACCCTCAAGATCAACGAAATCAACACCGGCGCCTATTTCTTCGAGGTCGCCTTCCTGCGGGAATTCCTGGTTGAACTGGAGCCCAACAACGTGCAGCAGGAACTCTACCTCACCGACCTCGTCAAGCTGGCCGCGGACCGGGGCCGGACGGTGGCCGCGATGGTGGAGGCCGACTGGGAAAGCGCGCTGGGCATCAACAGCCGCGCCGAATTGGCCCGGGCCATCCGCCAGGTGCAGCGCCAGGTCAACGACCGGCACATGAGCCAGGGGGTCACCCTAGTGGACCCGGAAAGCACCTACATCGAGCCCCTGGTGAGCATCGGCAAGGATACCGTCATCTACCCGGACTGCTACCTCCAGGGCCGCACGCAAATCGGCGAAAACTGCCTCATCGAGCCGCAGGTGAAGATAGCTGACTCTACCCTGGCCGACGGGGTGCACGTGCGCATGTGCAGCGTCATCACGGAGAGCCGACTGGCTCCGGGGGTCATTGTGGGCCCCTTCGCCCACCTGCGGCCGGGGAGCGACCTGCGCCAGGGGGCCCGGGTGGGGAATTTCGTGGAAGTGAAGAAGTCGGTGCTGCACGAAGGGGTCAAGGCCGGGCACCTCACCTACCTGGGCGACGCGGAAGTGGGCGCCGGCACCAACGTGGGCGCGGGCACCATCACCTGCAATTATGACGGCCAGAAAAAGCACCCCACCGTCATCGGGGAGGGGGCCTTCATCGGCAGCAACGTGGCCCTGGTGGCGCCGGTAAAGGTGGGCGCCGGGGCCTACGTGGGCGCAGGCTCCACCATCACCAAGGACGTGCCCCCGGGCCAGCTGGGCATCTCCCGGGCCCGGCAGGTGAACCTGAAACGCCGTAAACTGGCCACCAGGAAAGAAACGAAAGGTGAAGACCGGCTGAGCCTGGGGAACCTGCCTGGGGTGCTGCAGGGGCTGGGCCTGGGATGCGACCCCGGGGACCTGGAGGACCTTTGCCGCCTGTTGTTGGGCGGCGGCGTGAAGAACGTGGCTGCGTTGCTGAAAGTGGCCACCCAGGAGAATCTTGACCTGATCAAGAAAATGTACCGGCACGCGGAGGGCAAAGACCCCAGCAATTGCGAAGTGGTGGCCAACCTGGCCCACCTGGCCAAGGGGCGGCAGAAGAAATAAGGTTTCAAGGGGAGGGACGAAGGCTAGCATGTGCGGTATCATCGGCTATCTGGGCGGCCAGGAGGCCATGCCCATTATCCTGGACGGCTTGAAGAGACTGGAATACCGGGGCTATGACTCCGCGGGCCTGGCGGTCATCGGCCAAAACGGCCTGGCCATCCGCCGCAGCCTGGGGAAGCTCAAGGAGCTGGAAGCCCTGGTAGCGCGGGACCCCCTGCCGGGCCAGGTGGGCATCGGCCACACCCGCTGGGCCACCCACGGCCGCCCCTCCGAGGCCAACGCCCACCCCCACCAGGTGGGGGACATCGCGGTGGTGCACAACGGCATCATCGAGAACTACCTGGACCTCAAGGAAGATCTTATAAAGGACGGCCACCGCTTCGCCTCGGAGACGGACACGGAGATCGTCTCCCACCTCATCGTGCGCCACCTTAAAGGGGGCGCGGACTACCTCTCCGCGGTGCGCATGACCCTGGAGGAAATCAGGGGGTCCTACGCCCTGGTCATCGCCAACGCCCGGGAGCCCCGGATGCTGGTGGCGGCCCGCAAGGAAAGCCCCCTGATCCTGGGCCTTGGAGAAAGGGAATACTTTCTGGCCTCGGACATCCCCGCCATCCTCCCCTACACCCGCCAGGTGATCTTCCTGGAGGACCACGACCTGGTGGTGGTCAAGGACGGCGAGTGCCTGCTGTATGACCGGGAGGGCCAGCCCTGCCCGCGGCCGGTGCAGGTCATCAACTGGAGCCCGGCCATGGCGGAGAAGGCGGGCTACAAGCACTTCATGCAGAAGGAGATCTTCGAGCAGCCCCGGGCCCTCATCGACACCTTCCGGGGGCGCATCGACCCGGAACTGGGGGAGGTGGTGCTCAAGGAGATCACCTTGAGCCAGGAAGAGGTCCAAAACCTGCGCAAAATCTTCCTGGTGGCCTGCGGCACCTCCTATCACGCCGCCCTGGTGGGCAAGCACCTCATCGAGGGCCTCTGCCGCCTGCCCGTGGAGGTGGACCTGGGCAGCGAGTTCCGCTACCGCCGCCCCCTGGTGGACGCGCAGACCCTGATGGTTCTCATCTCCCAGTCCGGGGAGACCGCGGACACCCGGGCCGGGCTGGCCGCGGGCAAGGAGCTGGGGGCCCGGAGCCTGGGCATCGTCAATGCGGTGGGCTCCAGCATCGCCCGGGAGTCAGACTGTGTGCTTTACACACACGCGGGGCCGGAAATCGGGGTGGCCTCCACCAAGGCCTTCACCACTCAGTTGGTGGCCCTGTACCTAATTGCCCTGTGGCTGGCCAGCCGCCTGGGGCGGATTCCCCGGGCGGAGGTGAGGCACCGGCTGAATGAATTGCTGAAGCTCCCCACCTGGGTGCAGGAGACCCTGGACCTGGACCACGACATCCGGGAAACCGCCCGGCGGTACATGACGGCCCACAACTTCCTCTACCTGGGGCGGGGGCTGCACTATCCCATCGCGCTGGAGGGCGCGCTGAAGCTCAAGGAGATTTCCTACATCCACGCCGAGGGCTACGCCGCGGGGGAGATGAAGCACGGCCCCATCGCGCTCATCGACGAGAAGATGCCGGTGGTGGTGCTGGCCACCCGCAGCCCGGTGCTGGAAAAGATCCAGGGCAACCTGGAGGAGGTGGCGGCCCGGGGCGGCCGGCTCATCGCCCTCACCGAGGCCGACAACTACCAGGTGCAGGAGAGGGTGGAGTCGGTGATTACCATCCCCCCGGTGCCCCTGGAACTGTCCCCCATCGTCCTGGTGACGCCCCTGCAGCTCCTGGCTTACCACATCGCCGACCTCCGGGGCACCGACGTGGACCAGCCCCGCAACCTGGCCAAAAGCGTGACCGTAGAATAAGAGAATTACCACTGGAACACCAAGGGCGAGGTGTGTCCTTGGTGTCCGGCAGTCAATTATTCCGGCCCCAGGTCCCCATGGTCAAGGGATATGAGGAAAGACTGGCTTGGCTGGCGGGGGCGCCCGCGGCCCTGGTGGCGGGCGCCGCGGCCCGCGTGTGGTTTTACCTCCTCAACGACTCCTTCTGGCGGGACGAATCCATGCTGCTGTTGAACGTGGCCCACAAGTCCTTCGGGGGCTTGCTGGGCCCCCTGGACTTTGCCCAGGAGGCGCCGGTGCCCCTGCTGTGGTTCTACCGCCTGCTTTTTCTGTCCGGCGCCGGGGGTGAACTGGCCATGCGGGTCCTGAGCCTGGCGGCCGGCATCCTGGCCCTGGTTCTTTTTTACCGCCTGGCCCGGGGGGTGCTGCCGGAACGCGGCTCCGTGCTGTTTGCCACCTGGCTCCTGGCGCTGGCCCCCGGGGCCATCCTGGTGGCGGCCCAGGCCAAGCCTTATTCCCTGGACCTGCTGGTGGCGGTGGGACTGTTGTCTCTGGCTGCCCCCCGGTTTATGCAAGGCCCAGCCCGGCCCGGCGCCGCCCGGCTGGCCGCGGCCGCGGCCCTGGCCCCCTGGTTCTCCCTGCCGGCCATCTTCGTGGACGCGGGGATCGGCGCCGGACTTCTCCTCCAGGCAAGGTCGCGGGGCCTCCGGCCGGCGCTGCTGTTCCTGGCCGCGGTGGTCCTTTCCTTTGCCCTGGAATTCTTCCTGGTGCTCAGGCGCTGCCTGGGGATGCAGCAGTTCATCCAGGAGTGGTTCCTCCATTTCTCCTGGAACAGCTTTACCTGGGCCTTTTCCCAGACTTTCTTCGCCTACCTGGGGCCCCAGGGCCATTTCTGGTCTCTGGCCCTTTGGGCAGTGGCCGGTCTGGCCGCGGTGGGAATATTGGAGGCGGGCCGGAGAGACGGCTGGCCCTGGACGGCGGTGTTGCTCCTGCCTTTGGGGCTGGCCCTGGGGGCCGCGGCGGTCCGGATCTACCCCCTTTTCGGCCGCCTGCTGCTGTTCGCCACCCCGGGGCTTTACCTCCTGGCGGGCTACGGCACAGCCTGGTTTTCCCGCCTGATTCCCCGGCCCCGGCTGCTGGCGGCTACCCTGACCATCCTGGCCCTTCCCTGCCTAATGGGGTTCATTACCACACTGTCCCGCCCGGTGGCCGGGGTCAGGGAAGCCCTGGCCTTCGTGGCGGCGGAACAGCAACCCGGGGACCTGGTCCTGGCCGACAGCTACGCCCTGCCCACCCTGGCTTATTACCGCCTCCTGGGGCGGCCCGAGGCCCTGGCGCTGAAGTGTGACCTGAAGGTGGAAGACTGGAGCTGGGGCCGGGTGGACCCGTGGCAATTGAAGCCCGAGGGATTGTGGGCGCGCGTGCCGCCGGGGGCGGGGGTCTGGCTGGTGGCGGAAACCCTGGACTATGCCCGGGCCGGGGTCAGGGAAGCGCTGCCTTACTGGCGGAGCCTGACGGAGCGCTTCCAGGCTGAGCGCCGGGAAGTGGCCGGATATGTCACGGATCGGGTGCAGGTCCGGGGCTTTGCCCCCCTGGCGCGGGATTAGATTATGGCAATCCCCTCTCTATTCCCGCTGCTGCAGAGCATACCGCGGCCGGGTGATGGCTTCATGGCGGCAGAGGGGGCAGCGGGAAGGGATAGTGAGGCGCCGGCGTTTCCTGAAGGCAAAACCGCATTTCTTGCACACCGGCGGGGTGAGGTGGAAGCGGCAGCCCGGGCCGGGGTTGCGGGCCAGGTGTTCCAGGTGTTCCAGGACCTCCTTCTCCGGCAGGCCCAGGCGCTGGGAGAGGTCCAGACTGGTGGTGGGCCCTGCCAACAGGATTTCCTTGATGGCCTGGCGGGTGGTGAGCATGGTGCAAACAGGAGGCCCCAGGGTTTGGCCTGAGCCGTCCCCGAGTTAAGCAGGCCAGGCCCTACTTGATGATGACGCCGCAGGCGATGCGGGGGCCGGCGTTGCCTGCGGGGTCTGTCAGGTCGTCATCCGCGTTGGCGTGGATCACCAAAGAGGTGCCGCCGGTCTGCAGCAGGGAGTTCTTGCCCTCCTTCAAGGTGACCAGGGCGTTCACGGTCTCCAGGGAGCCCTTGCCGTCCGGCCCCACCGTCAGGTTGGGCAGGTCCCCGGCGTGGGGGCCCTGGGGGTTCTTCAGGCCGTGGTGCTTGCCGAAGGGGTTGAAGTGGCCCCCCGCGCTGGCAAAGTCAGCAGTCTCGCACACGCCCTTCTCATGGATGTGGATGGCGTGCACCCCAGGGGGGAGGTTTTCCACTTTTACCGCGATTTCCACCCCCTGGTCTGTCTGGGTGAAGGTGGCGTCTCCCACCTTCTGCCCCTGGGAGTTCACCAGGGTGGCCTTGGCGGTGAGGGATGCCTGCTGGCTGCACCCGGCAAGGACCAGTAATACCGCCACCCCCAGGGCGGTGGCCATGGTTCTGGTAAGCATCTGGACTTCTCCTTTAACAATCAAGAAATCGCTCCGGGGCCAAACGGTTTCCCCAAAGTTAAGACCCCCCACGGAATAATCCAGGAGGAGGCGGGAAAATTTTGCCTTTTCCCCCGGGCTGAGGGGCTGGACCCTAACTTGACATCCGGCTCCCGGTGGTTAAATTGAGGGCCAAAGACTAAGGCGGAACCTAAGCCAGGCCCCCGCCGGAGGACGACCCTGAGCCAAGGCTCACCGAACCGCACCAGGGCAGCCCCGCCGTCAACCCCAGGACCTTGCCTTACCGCCACCAGGAACTTTTCCCAATGGCCGACTTCTTGAAGGGCAGGGAATTCCAGCCCGGACCGGGTTAAAAACTTTTTTTGGCAAAGGAGATCAACATGAAGAGAACCGCAAAGATTTGGCTGACTGCATTGGCGCTGCTGCTGGCCGCGTCGCTGCCGGCGCCCGGTTGGGGGCTGGCCAAGGAGGAAGCCAAGACCCACCCCTGGGGCGTGGAAAAGGAGCGGCTGGCCAAGGAGCTGAACCTGTCCCCTGAAAAGACCAAAGATTTTCTGGCGGTCAATGAAAAATATGAAAAAAGCCGGAAAGAAATCTTCGAGGCCATCAAGAAGGACGAAGACCAATTGGCGAAATTGCTGGCGGAGCCCAAGCCTGACGAAGCCAGGGTCAAGGGCATGGTGACCGCCATCACCCAGGACTTTGACAAACTGACAGCCAGCTTCAAGGCCCAGCGCCAGGAAGAGATGGCGGTCCTGACCCCGCTGCAGCAAGGCAAGTTCATCCTGGCCCTGAAGAAGTGGCACGAGGAGATGTGCGCCAGGTATGAGAAGACAGGAGAAAAGCAGGAAGAGAAGAAATAGGCGGGCTGCCTCTGGGCGCAGCCAGGTTTCCGGGGGGCTATGGCTGCGGCCGGCGCCGGGGCCGACCCCGGTCTGCCCCTCCTTCTGCGCTAGTGCCGCCGGACCTGCATCAGGGCGGTGAGGAAATAGAGGCCTGCCAGCAGCAGCACGATGGTGGCGCCGGGGGGGAAGTCCAGCCACCAGGAGAGGGCCAGCCCCCCCACGGTGGCGGCCACGGCCGCGCCCATGGACACAGCCACCATACCCCGCACCTGGCGGCTCACATTCTGGGCAATGGCCCCGGGGATTACCAGCAGGGCCGAGACCAGGATGATGCCCACCAGGTAGATGGCCACGATGATTACCAGGGCCATCATCACCAGGAAGACGCGGTTCAGGGCCTTCACCGGCAGGCCGCTCACCCAGGCCATTTCCTCGTCAAAGCTGAGAAAGACCAGTTCCTTGAAGAAGAGCCAGACCAGGGCCAGCACCGCCGCGGCCACCGCCAGGATCTGCAGCACCTGCCGGGGGCCGATGGCCAGCAGGTTGCCGAACAGGAAGCCGAAAACGTCCACGTTGTAGGCCCGGGAAAGGTGCAGGAAAACCAGCCCCAGGGCCATGGACGCGGCGAAAAAGATGCCGATGGCGGTATCTTCTTCCACCCGGGTGTGGCGCTGGGCCCAGTCGATGGCCAGGGCCACCGCGGCGGAAAAGCCCACGCCGGTCCACAGTGGGTCCACGGCCAGGAGGAAGCCCAGGGCCACGCCGCCGAAGGCGGAATGGGAGATGCCCACCCCGATGAAGGCTAGGCGCCGCAGGACGACGAACACGGACAGCACCCCGCAGAGGACGCTCACCATGACCCCCGCCAGCAAGGCCCGCTGCAAAAACCCCAAGCTCAGGGCCTCAATCATCGTGCACCTTAACCACCCGGTGGGGGATCTCGCCGTGAAAAAGATATTCCACGCTGCAGCCGAAGGTGCTCTCCAGGCCCAGGCGGCCGATGGGCGGGGGCGCATGGACGTGGAGGCGCCGGTTGATGCAGACCACGTCGTCCACGTGGCGGGCCACGCCGCCGATGTCGTGTGAGACCAGGAGCACCGTCAGTTCCAGCCTTTTCTTGATGCTGAAAACCAACTCGTAGACCTCATCCTGGGCGCAGGCGTCCACGGACACCGTGGGTTCGTCCAGCACCAGGAGGCGGGGCTCCACGCACAGGGCCCGGGCGATAAAAACCCGCTGCTGTTCCCCCCCTGAGACCTCGCCGATGGCTCTAGCGGCCAGGTGGGCGATGCCCACTTCCTCAAGGCCCCTCAGGGCCAACTCCCGGTCGGCGGCTGACGGCCTCCGGCCAAGGCCGATGCGGCCATAGCGCCCCATGAGGACCACGTCCAGTACGGTGACGGGAAAGCGGGGATTGGTGAGGGGCCGCTGGGGCAGATAGCCCATCACCTCCCCCCGGCGCCGCAGGCGCAGCGGGTCTTCCCCAAAGACCCGGACCACCCCCCGGGACGGCTTGACCAGACCCAGGATCACCTTCAGGAGGGTGCTCTTGCCCGCGCCGTTGGGCCCTAGGATGCCCACGTATCTCCCCGCCTGGATGGTCAGGTTGATGTCCTCCAGGGCTGGGGCGCCGTTGTAAGTCACCTCCAGGTCCCGGATTTCCACGGCAAATTCGCTCATTTCATGGCCTCCCCCATGGTGGCCAGGTTGGCGCGCATCAGCTTCAGGTAGTCATCGCCGTAAGGCGGGCGGCCGCCGATGGGGTCCAGCATCAGGAGCTTCACCCCCGCCTCCTGGGCCACCACCTGGGCCACCCTGGGATTGAGCTGGGGTTCGGCAAACACCACCCGGAGGCCGTATTGCCTGATGGCCGCCACGATCTCCTGGAGGTGCCGGGGGGTGGCCTCCCGGCCCGGAGCCAACTCCAGCACGCCCACTTCCTTCAGGCCGTAGCGCCGGGCAAAATAAGAAAACGCGGGGTGAAAGGAAATAAATTCCCGGAGGTGCCAGGTCTCCACCTGCTGGCGGATCTCCTGGTCCAGGGCGGCCAGGGCCGTCATGAACTGCTGCCGGCGGGCTTCGTAAAGGGCGCGGTGCTCTGGGTCCACCTGGATAAACGCCGCGGCGATGCGCCCGCAGATGTCCTGGGCCAGCACCGGGTCCAGCCAGATGTGGGGGTTGCCAGCCTCGTGGTGGTGCCCCTCATGGGCGCCGGGGGCTTTTTCTACCCCGTCATCCGGTTCGTGGCCCTTGGGCCTTCCTCCCGGGGGGCCGGCGCCGTGCCCCCCGACTTCTTTAATCAAGGGGATGCCCTGGGCGGCTTCCACCACGGCTACTTTGCCGGACTCCCTGGACGCCACTATCTTCGCGGCCCAGGGTTCCAGGCCGGCGCCGATATAGACAAAGACCCGGGCCCGGAAGGCCCCGGCCATTACCGAAGGGGGCGGTTCAAAAACGTGGGGGCTGGCCCCGGGGGGGACCAGCACCTGGACCTCCACTAGGTCCCCCCCCAGGTGGCGGCAAAAATCCCCCAAGGGCACGATGGTGGCGGCGACGGGAATCTTGGCGGCCCGGCCCGGGCCCGGGAAGAGCGCCAGAGCCAACGCCACCAGGAAGAGGATGACGGTGAGCGCGCCTTGACTTTGTTTCTGCAACTCAGTTGCTCTCATGGTAATTCCCGGCACTTGTGGCACAAGCCTTCCACGCGGATGTGGATATGCTCCGCCCGGTTCCCCAGGGGGCCCCTGAGCTCTGTCCACATGGCCTCCAGGGGAGCGGGCTCCAGGCATTGGACCTCCCGGCAGGTGCGGCAGTGGAAATGGGGGTGGGGCGGGTGGTGTTCGCAGGCCAGTTCGTAGTGGGACACCCGGCCTTCCAGGGTCAAACGGCGCAGCAAGCCGCGGCGGGTGAAGTCCTCCAGGATGCGGTACACCGTGACCTTATTCACCGGGCGCTGAAGGCGCAGCGCCGCCAAGATCTCCCGGGGCTGCAGGGCCCGGGGCGCCTCCCCCAGGACCCCCAGCACCCCCAGGCGCACCGGAGTGGGGCGCAGACCCCTTTCCCTCAGCCAGGAGCGAAAATCGCAACGGTCGGCCATGACTATTAACTAACCCAAAATCAACTGAGTTGCAAATATATTAATGATCACAAGGGGCTTGGTTAAGAGGGACGGCGTATTAAGTCAATCAATGTTAAGGGCAAATTACCAACCCCGAATTATGGCAAAACGTGTAACTTTCCTGAAGGGGCGGAACAAAAAGTTGAATTTGCCGAATTAGGTGATAAATAACTTATTGCCAATTATAGCAATAAGTTAACTCACTTGAGAAAAGAACTGTCTGGAAGGGCGGTAAAAAATCTTGAACTGCGTCAATTGGGGCTTAATTAGTTAACTATATTAATTAACAGGATAATTAACTGAAGGGGTCCATGGCACGCTTAGTGCATGATTAGTAAATCGTATATGAACCATTAAGGTACCCACATCCCCCCCTTAATCAAAGTTCATATACCATTTTCTCCTTTCACCGACTGGCCGGGTTCCTCCCCCACCCGGCCAGTTATTTTTTTGGCCTGTCTGCGGCCCCTTAAGGCTCCTTACCGAGTTCCTCCGGGCTGCCCGCCAGGGCCAGCAAGCGCCTGAGGCATTCTTCCGCGTTCAGGCGGCCGGCGAAAAATTCCTGCAGGGCCACGAGCAGGGGGTGGGTGGCAAAGTACTCCTGCAGCCCCACCCGGTCTCCCAGGCTGGGAAGCTCCAGGGGCAGGCGGAAATGCTGCGCCACCTGGCGGAAGACCTCCAGTTGCTGCATTTCCCCCTGGCGCATCTGGGCCTCCACCTGAAAGAGGAGTTTGCGCAGCCCCGTCAGATAAGCCTCCCGTTCCCGGTACTCCCGGAACTTGTGGGTCAGGAAATTGAGGTGCTGCTGCCGGGCCAGATGGCTGTAAGGGATGACTTTGGCCATGAGGAAAATTTACCACCTAACCTTGCCACGTTAAACGAAAAAAGGTAATTTCTCAGGGTATGGACGCGGACGTCAAGCTGAATTTCGACAAGCTGGGAGGCCTGGTACCGGCCATTGTCCAGGACTGGGGCACGGGCGAGGTCCTGATGCTGGCCTTCATGGACCCGCAGGCCTGGGCCCGCACGTTGGCCACCGGGGAGGCCCACTTTTACAGCCGCAGCCGCCGGACCCTGTGGCATAAGGGGGCCACTTCGGGCCACGTCCAGCGGGTGAAGGAGATTTATCTCGACTGCGACGCCGACACGCTGCTCCTGAAGGTGGAGCAGGTGGGAGGCGCGGCCTGCCACACCGGGTTCCGCTCCTGTTTTTACCGCCGGCGCCGGGGGGAGGCCTGGGAAGCGGTGGGCCAACGCCTATTCGATCCCAAGGAGGTATATGGTGGATAAGCTGCGTCTGGGAATCCCCAAGGGCAGCCTGGAAAAGGCGACCATCGACCTGTTCCGCCGCTCCGGCTGGCACATCCAGGTCAATGGCCGCAGTTATTTCCCGGAGATCGACGACCCGGAGATGAGCTGCTCCATGTGCCGGGCGCAGGAAATGAGCCGCTACGTGGAAAACGGCACCCTGGACTGCGGCTTGACCGGCCGGGACTGGACCATGGAAAACGACTCCCAGGTGACGGTGGTGGCGGACCTGATGTACTCCAAGGCCAGCCAGAACCCGGTGCGCTGGGTGGTGGCCGTGCCCGCAGACTCAGGCATCCGCACCATCCAGGACCTGGCCGGGAAGAAGATCGCCACCGAGCTGGTGAACTACACCCGGCGCTACTTTGGGGAGAGGAAGATCCCGGTGGCCGTGGAGTTTTCCTGGGGAGCCACGGAGGCCAAGGTGGTGGCCGGCCTGGCGGACGCGGTGGTGGAGGTCACGGAAACGGGCAGCACCATCAAGGCCCACGGCCTCAAGATCATCCATGAGCTCTTCCAGAGCAACACCCAGTTCATCGCCAACACCCGGGTCTGGGAGAACGACGCGGCCAAGCGGGAGAAGATGGAGAACATCGCGGTGCTGCTTCAGGGCGCGCTCCGGGCCGAGCGCATGGTGGGGCTGAAGATGAACGTCCCCGAAGCGGACTTGAAGAACATCGTGCCGCTGCTGCCCAGCCTGCTGGCGCCCACCATCGCCCCCCTGTTCGAGACCGACTGGTTTTCGGTGGAGGTGGTGGTGAACTCCTCGGAGACGCGCACCCTGATCCCCCGCCTCATCCGGGCCGGGGCCCAGGGCATCGTGGAGTATCCGTTATATAAGGTGATTTAACTTGGCCCTGGTTGGCAAAAAGGGGGCCGGTGGGGCCAGGCCCCTCTTTATCTTCTTATTTCAGGTCACTCCCCCAGGGGGGCGGATTTCCGGCGGCCCCGGCTCCTTTAAGCGGAATTCCCCGCCGCTCGGCTTAATGGGGGTCTAGCCAGGCGCAGGTTGGTCAATCATTGTTTAGTCAATACAAAACTACCCACTTCAACCCAATCAGTTCCAAAAAAGTAATTAAAAGTTCCCGTAATAGTATTACCCGACAGTTTGGCATTGAGAATCATCACCCCTCCCCAAGCGGAGCGGTGCAGTAATCTGTTTGCTGGTCGAGATATTTCCGACGACAGGTTGACCGTCAAAGATGGTGCCGTAAAACATCAAGCCGGATTGATTGGTCACCACCAGGCTTAAGTCATCTGGACCATTATACGAATAGGCGTTGCCATCCCAGTATAACCAGGATTCCGAGCCGGTCCAGGTGCCGGTCAAATTGGGGGTCTTAGCAGCCGTCGTCAAGACGGCCGGCAGCAGCAGCATTAAAAGCCCGGTGCCAAAACCAATGTCCCCCAATGCTTTTTATTCATGCTTGCCTCCTTACTTGTATGGACTCACACGGGACTTAACCCAGCCAAACTTAGCTGGTTAATCTTTGATTTACTCCGATGGCACCGCCTTAGCATTCATTTTCCCAAGACTTGCGCTTCTAATCTCACCTC
>Ga0315268_10000361_pt1 | contig 53443 bp, 54 predicted proteins | sample C1_top_MG_FD_204535 | JGI IMG/M metagenome (GOLD analysis project Ga0315268, IMG submission 204535) | Sediment microbial communities from Yellowstone Lake, YNP, Wyoming, USA - C1_top | ecosystem: Environmental > Aquatic > Freshwater > Lake > Sediment | place: USA: Wyoming | collected 2017-08-01 | reverse complement strand
TAAGTCGGTGATCTGCCGGAGGGGTATTTTCGGTTCTTCGGAAACTGGCACGGCCCACGCTCTGCTCCTGCTTTCCTGATCGACCAGACAAAGGCCTAATCTGCTTGCGGGGCCGTCTTTCCCCGCCTAGAATCGCCTCCATGAGTATCGTGCATGACGGCATGCCAAAGACCGAAGAGCGCGCGCGGCTCCGCCTCATGCTGCGTGGCGCGGTCCAGGGGGTGGGCTTCCGGCCCTTCGTGTACCGGCTGGCAACGGAGCTGCGGCTCTCCGGCTGGGTCATGAATTCCCCTCAGGGAGTGCTCATCGAGGTCGAGGGAGACAAGGAGACTCTCGACGCCTTCCTCCTGCGCATCGAGAGGGAGAAGCCGCCGCGGGCTTCCATCCAGAGCCTCGAATCCTCCTACCTGGACCCCATCGGCCTGACCGGCTTCTCCATTCGCGAAAGCGACGGGAGCGGCACAACCACCGCCGTGGTCCTGCCGGACATCGCCACGTGCCCGGATTGCCTTCGCGAGCTGTTCGATCCCACCGACCGGCGCTACCTGTATCCCTTCACGAACTGCACCAACTGCGGCCCTCGCTTCACGATCATCACCGCGCTTCCCTACGATCGCCCGAACACCACCATGGCCCGGTTCGTCATGTGCGAGGCATGCCGCCGGGAATACGAGGACCCCGAGAACCGCCGGTTCCACGCCCAGCCGAATGCCTGCCCGGCCTGCGGGCCGCAGCTCACCCTGTGGGACCAGGCGGGGGCCGTCCTGGCCGCGCGACACGAGGCCCTCCTGATGTCTGCCGAGGTCATCCGAGCCGGAAAGATCGTCGCCCTGAAGGGGATCGGCGGCTTTCACCTGCTGGTGGACGCGAGAAACCGGGACGCGGTCCTCCGCCTGCGGGAGCGGAAGCACCGCGAGGAGAAGCCGCTTGCCCTCATGGTTCCCTCGCTCGATTCAGCCAAGGCCCATTGTCAGGTCGCAGAACTCGAGGCGCGCCTGCTCTGTTCCCCGGAGTGCCCGATCGTCCTCCTGACACGTCGCTCCGGCCCCGCTCTGGAGCCAATCGCCTCCGAGGTGGCCCCGGGGAACCCGTATCTGGGCGTGATGCTTCCATACGCCCCGCTCCATCACCTCCTGCTCCGGGAGTTGGGCTTCCCTGTCGTCGCCACCAGCGGCAACCTCTCGGACGAGCCGATCTGCACGGACGAAGGGGAGGCCCTGGAGCGGCTCGCCGGCGTGGCTGATTGTTTCCTCGTGCACGACCGGCCCATCGCCCGGCACGTGGACGACTCGGTCGCCCGCATCCTGCTGGGGCGCGAACTCATTCTCCGCCGCGCCCGCGGCTATGCCCCGCTCCCCATCCACCTCGCGCGACCGCTGCCCCCGCTTCTGGCCGTGGGGGCCCACCTGAAGAACGCCATCGCCGCCTCCGTCGGGCCAGAGGTCTTCGTCAGCCAGCACATCGGCGACCTGGAGACGGCCCAGGCCTTCGACGCGTTTCGCGGCACGATCACCAGCCTGGAGACGCTCTACGACCTTCACCCGACCGCCGTCGCGGCCGATCTTCATCCCGACTACCTCTCCACCTATTTCGCCCTGCGGGCCGGGCTGCCCGCCATCCGCGTCCAGCATCATTACGCCCATGTCCTGTCCTGCATGGCGGAGAACGCGTTGGAGGGCCCGTGCCTGGGTGTCGCCTGGGACGGGACCGGCTACGGCCCGGACGGCACGGTGTGGGGCGGCGAGTTCCTGTGGCCGACGGCCGCGACATTCCAGCGGGTGGCGCATCTCCGCACGTTTCGCCTCCCCGGGGGCGAGCAGGCCGTCAAGGAGCCGCGGCGCGCGGCCATCGGCCTCCTGTACGAGCTCTTCGGGGATGCGCTCTTCGGCATGGAGGAGTTGCCGCCGGTGAGGGCGTTCCCGCGCCGGGAACGGGGGATCCTCGAGAGGATGCTCGTCAAGGAGATCAACACGCCCCGCACGTCGGCCGCCGGCCGCCTCTTCGATGCGGTCGCCGCGATCCTGGGGCTCCACCTCGGCCCCCAGTTCGAGGGCCAGGCTGCCATGAAGCTGGAGTGGGCGCGGGACGGGATCGAGACGGACGAGGCCTACCCCGTCCGGATCTCAGATGGGCCGTCCGCCCTCGTCCTGGATTGGGAGCCGCTGGTCTGGGAGATCCTGGCCGACGCGCGAGAAGGCGTCCCCGCCGCCGAGATCTCCGCCAAATTTCACAACGCCCTCGTTGAGGGCATCGTCGCCGTGGCCGAGCAGGTCGGGGAAGAACGCATCGTCCTCACGGGCGGCTGTTTCCAGAATCGCTATCTCACCGAGCGCGCCGTGGGTCGCCTGCGGGCGGAGGGCTTCCGCCCCTACTGGCACCAGCGCATCCCGCCGAATGACGGCGGCATCGCCCTGGGACAGATCGTGGCGGCTTCCCGCGCAATGGAGGAAGGCCGATGTGTCTAGCCGTCCCCGGGAGGCTCCTGAGCATCGCGGGCGATGACCCGCTCGCTCGCACGGGCAAGGTGAGCTTCGGTGGGATCTTGAAAGAGGTCAATCTGGCCTGCGTCCCCGAGGCGAAGGTGGGCGACTACGTGATCGTGCACGCCGGGCTGGCCATCAGCGTCCTGGACGAGGAGGAGGCCGCCCGCACCCTGGAGTACCTGCAGGAGATCGAGGAACTGGGCGAGTCCGCATGAAGTTCATCGACGAGTACCGCGACGCCGGGGCCGCCAGGCGATACGCCGACGCGATCGCGCGCGCCACTACGCGCCCGTGGACCATCATGGAGGTGTGCGGCGGGCAGACCCACGCCATCGTCAAGTTCGGCGTGGACGCGCTCCTGCCCCCGACCCTCACGCTGGTCCACGGACCCGGCTGCCCGGTCTGCGTGACGTCCGTGGAGATGCTGGACAAAGCGATCGAGATCGCCTCGCGCCCCGAGGTGATCTTCTGCTCGTTCGGGGACATGCTCCGCGTCCCCGGCAGCGGCCGGGATCTCCTGGCGGTCAAGGCGACGGGGGGCGACGTGCGGATCGTCTACTCGCCCCTGGATGCCGTCAAGATCGCCCGCGAGCATCCCGACAGGCAGGTGGTCTTCTTCGCGGTGGGCTTCGAGACCACGGCCCCCGCCAATGCCCTGGCAGTCGTCCAGGCCGGGCGACAGGGCCTGGCCAATTTCTCCGTGCTGGTCTCCCACGTCCTGGTCCCTCCCGCCATGGAGGCGATCCTGGCCTCGCCGGGAAACCGCGTCCAGGGCTTCCTGGCGGCCGGGCACGTCTGCACCGTCATGGGCACCGCGGAGTACGAGCCCATCGCCAAGAAGTACCGGGTCCCCGTCGTGGTGACCGGCTTCGAGCCCGTGGACATCTTGCAGGGCCTCTACCTGTGCGTCAGGCAACTCGAGGAGGGCCGCGCCGAGGTGGAGAACCAGTACGCCCGCTCCGTCCGGCGCGAGGGGAATCCGGCCGCCGTGCAGCTCATCCGCCGGGTGTTCCGGGTCCGCGCCCGCAAGTGGCGCGGGATCGGGGAGATCCCGCAGAGCGGACTCACGCTCGCGGAAGAGTACGCGGCCTTCGACGCGGAGGCGCGCTTCGGCGTGGCCGATCGAACGGCGGCGGAATCGCCGGACTGCCGGAGCGGCCTCGTCCTCCAAGGGGTAATGAAGCCGCCGGAGTGCCCCGCCTTCGGCACCCGGTGCACGCCCGAGCATCCTTTGGGCGCGACCATGGTCTCCTCCGAGGGCGCGTGCGCGGCCTACTACCGGTACCGACGGAGAGCGCAACCCCACGAACCCCTTCCGGCGACGGAGCCATGACCATGGAGAGCCCCCCGGACTTTACGCTGAGCTGCCCCATCCCGATCAACGACTATCCCCACGTCCTGCTCGCCCACGGCGGCGGCGGAACGCTCATGCACCAGCTCATCGAGCGGATGTTCGTGCCCGCGTTCCGCAATCCCCTCCTCGAGGCACGCCACGACGGCGCGGTCCTCGCGGCGGACAGCGCGAGATTGGCCTTCACGACGGATGCCTACGTCGTGCGGCCCCTCTGCTTCCCGGGCGGCGACATCGGCAGCCTGGCCGTGAACGGCACCGTCAACGACCTGGCCATGTGCGGGGCCCGCCCGCTCTGCCTCAGCGCGGCCTTCATCCTCGAGGAGGGGCTCGCCATGGAGACCCTCTGGCGGATCGTCCAGTCCATGCGGCGGGCCGCGGACGCCGCCGGCGTTCAGCTCGTGACCGGGGACACCAAGGTGGTGGATCGGGGCAAGGGGGACGGCATCTTCATCACCACGGCGGGCATCGGCCTCATCTCCCACCGCCTGACCATCGCCCCGGCCAGCGTCCGCCCCGGCGACGCCATCCTTCTCAGTGGGGACATCGGACGCCACGGGATCGCCATCATGGCGGTGCGAGAGGGCCTGGAATTCGAGGCGAGGATCGAGAGCGACTGCGCGCCCCTGGCCGACCTCGTGGGAAGCCTGCTGGAGGCGGGGGTCGAGGTCCACTGCCTGCGCGATCTCACCCGCGGCGGACTCGCCAGCGTCCTGAACGAGATCGCCGAGGTCGCCCGCCTGGGGATCGGCATCGACGAAGGCAGCATCCCCGTCCGGGAGGACGTGCGGGGGGCATGCGAGATCCTCGGCTTCGATCCGCTGTACGTCGCCAACGAAGGGCGGTTCGTCTGCATCCTCCCGACCGGCGACGCCGAACGCGCGTTGCGGATCATGCGCGCGGACCCGCTGGGGGCCGAGGCCTGCCTCATCGGCCGCGTGACGGAGGATGCCTCCGGCCTCGTGACCATGCGGAGCAGGATCGGCGTTAGCCGCGTGCTGGACATGCTGAGCGGGGAGCAACTGCCGCGGATCTGCTGAGTCTTGAGCCCGGTCGGCCATCCCGGCCAGCGGGCACGCTAGCGGGCGATGACGCCGGCGCTCAAAAAGCCGCCGTCCACGTACAGGATCTGCCCGGTCACATACCCCATGTCCGGTGAGGAGAGGTGGATCACCGCCGTCGCGCAGTCCTCGACGCTCGCCAGCCGACCCATGGGGATCCGTTCCAGACGTTTCCTGATCGCCTCGGGCGCGACGTTGGCTCGCAGGTACGGCGACTCCACCACGCCCGGCGCCACCACGTTGACCGTGATACCGTAGGGCGCCAGGTCACATGCCATCGCCTGCCATCGCCTTGGCCAGGGCGTGCACCGCCCCCTTGGCGGCCGTGTAGGCGGCGAAGGGGGCCATCAGCACCGCGCTGGCGATGGAGCCGATGTGGATGATCCGTCCCCATTTTCGCGGCACCATCTGTCGCGCCGCCGCCAGGCTGCAGTAGAAGTAGCTCTCCACGCATCCCGCGAAGGTCTTGCGCCAGTCCGCATAGGTCGTCTCCAAGAACGATGAGCGGACGCGCCAGGCCGCCCCGTTGACCAGGATGTCCGTAGGGCCGAATCCTTCCGCGACCCTCGCAAAGAATTGCTCAACCGTCTCTGAAGCGGTCAGATCCAGCGCCTCGGCAAAGAACCGCGCCCCCGCACTCTTCAGATCCTTCGCCACCCTTTCCACCTTGGCAGGGGTGTTGCCGGTGACGGCGACGGCGGCGCCCTCGGCCGCCAGGCGCAGTGCAATGGCGCGTCCGATGTCGCTGGTGACACCGGTAACGACGGCGATCCTTCCCTCAAGTGTCATGGATGACCTCCGACTCTTGCCCGGCTGGAAGTCCCTTTCGGTCCAGGACCCGGCGCCCCTCGCCGTCCTACCGACCCATGACCACCTGTGGCAGGAAGGTCACGAGGCCGGGGATGTAGGTGATGAGAAGCAGGACGACCACGAGCGCCAGCATGAAGATGGCGCATTCCCTGGTGAACTCGGTGACGGAGACCTTGGCCAGGCTTACCATCACGTACAGGGTCATGCCGACCGGCGGCGTGAGCAGGCCGATCATCAGGTTGAGGGTGAAGACCACGCCGAAGTGCACCGGGTCTATCCCGACCTTCGTGATCAGGTCCATGAGGACCGGGGTCAGGATCACCAGGATGGCGGTCGTCTCCATCAGACAGCCCAGGATGAGCAGCAGGACGTTCACCATCAGGAGGATGACCCACGGCTCCCGCGAGATGGACAGGAAGAAGTCGGTGAACATCTGCGGGACCCCTTCCCGAGCCAGCAGCCACCCATACAGCGACGCGCTGGCGATGATGAACGTGATCTTGGCCGTGTTCCCCGCCACGGTGGTGAGCACGTGGACGAGCTTCCATGGGGTCAGCTCCCGATAGAAGAGGACCGAGAGAAAGACGGCGTAGAACACGGCGACCACGGCCGCCTCGGTGGGGGTGACCACACCACTGAAGATTCCGCCCAGAATGATGACCGGGAAGAGCATCACCGGAATGGCGCGCCAGATATTCCTGAGGGCTTGCGACAGCGTCAACCAGCCCTCCGCCCGATACCCCCGTCGCTTGGCCACGACGTACACGGCTCCCATCATGAAGAGGCCCATCAGGACGCCGGGGACGACGCCGCCGAGGAAGAGCCGACCGACCGAGACCCCCGTGATCCCGCCGTAGATCACGAACGGGATGCTCGGCGGGATCACGGGACCGATCGTCGAGGCGGCACCCACCAGGGCCGCCGAGAAGATCTTGGGGTAGCCGGCATTCGCCATGGCCGGGATCAGGACAGCCCCCGTGCCTGTCGCGTCCGCCACGGCCGACCCGGACATGCCCGCCATAATCATGTTGGTGACCACCGTCACATGGCCCAGGCCACCACGAATCCCCCCCACCAGGGCCTGTGCCAGATCCACAAGACGCCGCGTGATGCCGCCTCGGTTCATCAGCTCACCGGCCAGGAAGAAGAATGGGATCGCCAGCAGCACGAACGAATCCACTCCGACGGTCACGCGCTGGGCCACGACCACCAGCGGGATGTCTCCCCGCAGGAGGAGATACACGGCCGCCGCCCCCGTCATGGCGAACGCCACGGGAAACTCCAGCGCCATGAGGAGCAGGAGCACGCCCACGAGGACGAGGGCCATCATGGTCGCTCCTCCTGCTTTGACACCTCGAGGCCCCGACCCCGCCACCGCTGGAAGATGGCAAGGCCCATCAGGCAGGCCCCAACCGGGAGCGATGCGTAGAGGTATCCACGCGAGATCTCCATGGCCGGGAATTCCAGGCTCCAGGTGGTGATGGTCAGGCGGACCCCCTGCCAGACAAACACGGCCAGCAAGAGGAGGACTCCCACATCCACGACGCGAGCGAGCACCCGCCGAAGAGATGCCGGGAGGAAGATCACCACGGTGTCGATGGCGATGTGGGAACGGAAGCGGGCGCTGATATACGCGCCGACAAAAGTGAGCCAGGCGAAGAGCAGCGACGCCAGTTCCTCGGTCCAGGCGAGGGGGCTGTTCAGGACGTACCGGAATACCACGCTTACGAACACGATGCATGTCATTGCGCCCAAACAGGCCGCCAGAGCCCAGCCCACGAGGCGATCGAGGATGGTCTGCATCCACGCATCCCTATGGCAACCCGGCAATCAGGCAACCTGGCAATCAGGAGGGTTGGGTTCCCCGATTGGCAGATTGCCCAGTTGCCAGATTGCCGGAGGTGCGGCGTTATTTGACGTCCTGAATCCGCTCGTACAGCCGGGGCTCCCACTTCTCTGAGACCTTCTTCCACACGTCCTTGGTCGCCTCGCGGAACGCCTTGACGTCCGGCTGAACGATGGTCATTCCCTTCTCCTGCAGCCGATCCAGGTCCGCCTTCTCGCTCTTGAGGACGAGGTCGTTCTGGAAGTTGCCGGCCTCGATGGCCGCGTCGGTCAGGATCTTTTGGAAGGCCGGCGATAGCCCCTGGTAGAACTTCTCGTTGATGACCACGGCCTGGTTCTGCGTGATGTGGGCGGTCAGCATCACGAACTTCTGCACCTCGAAGAACTTGTTGTTGTAGATGACGAACGGTGGATTCTCCTGGCCGTCGATCACCCCGCTCTGCAGCCCGAGGTACACCTCCTTGAAGTCCATGGTCGTCGGGTTCGCGCCCATGGCCTTGATGGTCTCCAGGTAGATGGCCGTCGGCTGGACACGAATCTTCATCCCCTTGAGGTCCTCCGGCTTGTAGATCGCCTTGCTCTTGGTCGTGAGGTACCGGTTGCCGAAGAGCCAGCCGAATTCGAGGACCCGCATGCCCTTGGCCTTCACCAGGCGCTCTGCCAGCTCCTGCCCGATGGGGCCCCGGACAACCTTCAACATGTGATCGAGGTCTCGCCAGATGTACGGCGCGGCAAACGCCTCCAAGTCGGGGAGGAACCGTCCTACGGAACCCGTGCTCCCCTCAAACATGTGGATGGTGCCGAGCTGCACCCCCTCCAGCAGTTCCTGCTCCGTCCCAAGTTGGGAGGCGGGGAAGATCTGGACCTGGATCTGGTTCTTGGTCCGTTCGGCCACGAGGTCGGCGAACTTCTTCAGTCCGGTCTGCACGATGTCCGCCGGGGCCTGCACGTTGCCCAGCTTGATCACGATCGGCTGCTGGGCACCCGCCGGGCCCGAATATGTGAGGCCGATCACGAGAACCGCAAGTACCCCCCACCGGACCACTCGACGTGTCATGGCTTTCCCTCCTCTTTGTGGGTGCGGGTCCGCACCGGTTTCCGTCACTGCCCGGGCCTCAGGGCAGCGCTTTCGGCTAAGGCCGCGGCCATGGTGATGGCGCGGACAATCATGGAGTGCTTGGCCACCCCCCTCCACGCGATGTCGTACGCCGTCCCGTGAGGCACGGTGGCGACGGGGACGGGCATCCCCAGGAACAGGCTCACCCCGGGCTGCTCACGCCCCAGAATCTTTCGCCCGATGTTGGCCTGGTCATGGTACATGAACACCATACCCCGGAAATCCCCGCGCAACGCCAGGGGGAAGAAGCTGTCGGCAGGAATGGGCCCGACGACGTCCAACCCGTCGGCCCTGGCCTCCTGGATGGCGGGGCCGATCGCGTCAATCTCCTCCCGGCCGAACATCCCCCCCTCGCCAGCGTGCACGTTCAGGGCGGCGACCCCGATCTTCACGGGGCTGACCTTGGCCGCTGTCATCACCCTGTGCAGGGTCCGGATCTTCTGCCGGACGGCCGCCTTGGTGATGAGGTCCGGGATCGCGCGGAACGGGACATGGAAGGTGACGGGCGTGGTCCACAGGCCGGCCACCTCGCCCACCTGGTAGGCCTCGCCCCTGCCGAAGCACTCCTCAAAGTAGGTCATGTCGTCCATGGCCGTGTAGCCGGCCATGTGGAAGGTTTCCTTGTTCAGGGGCGCGGAGACGATGCCGGCCACGTCGCCAGCCTTGGCTGCAACCACCGCCCGCTCCACGCACTGGGCAGCCGATTTTCCCCAGCGGGCGTCCAGCATGCCGGGTTTCAGCGTGTCCGGATCCAGCTCGCCCGCAGGGAGGACATCCAGCCATCCGGGATCGTCGCCGGCTCCTCCGGCGGATGGGACCTGCCGGACCCGGAGCGGGCTCTTCACCAGGTCGGCAGCCCGGGCGAGGATCCGAGGGTCGCCCATGACGACGGGCCGGCAGGCCGCCCGGGTCTCATCCTCGCCCAGGGCGCGGACGACGATCTCAGGACCGATGCCGGCCGGGTCCCCCATGGTGATAGCGATGGTCGGTTGACTCATGCACGCACTCCTTCCCCCTCGAAGATGGCGAGAGCTCGGATTGGAGACCCCGTGGCCCCGCGGATCCGCAACGGTGCCCCGACGAACTGGAAACGGGACGCTAGCAAAGTCTCGAGGTGAGCAACGTGCTCCATGATCCGGATCCCCTGCCCGAGCAGGATCATGCGCACCGGCCGCGTAAGGTCCTTCGGATCGTCCGGACTGGCCAGATCGCATCCGAGCGCCTCGATGCCCCTCGCGCGGGGACGAACTGGAACGGCGAGTCCACGTGCGTCCCGATGTGGTCGGAGAACATCAGGATTCGCGAGGCGAATCCCTGGCAGGGCGGTCGGAAGCGGGAAGCCATCCCCGCGTGGCTGGCGAATTCGATCACCACGCAGCGGGGATGAACCGGATGGGTCTGCAGTCCGTCGGCCAGCTCCAGCGTCAGGTCAATGATGCACATGCGCCCTCCACGAGGTGGCCACCTGGCATCGGACAGCCGGGCCATCTGATGCCCGCAATCGCCGGATTGCCTGATCGCCTGAACGCCTGGAGCCCGGATCCCTTCACCGGCAGGGAGGGACGGCTTCTCAGGGGACGGGTGGAACCGACGTGAACTCGAGACACATCTGGTAGCGGTCGCCGCGGAAGATGGACTTCCCGTATTGAACCGGCCCGTCCGGTTCCACGTACCAGATGTGCTCGCGGACGAGGACCGGGGCGCCGACCTTTGTCTCTAGGATCTTGGCTTCCTCCCGGCGGACCACTGAAGAACTCACTCGCAGGCTCAGGCGAGTATGGGTTTTCCCGAGGATGCGCATCACCGCCCCGACCATCGGCTGGCCGTGGATCTCGTCCTGCGTGAGCGCCTCGCCGATGCGCCTGGGCAGGTAGCGGAGCTCGTAACCGACAACCTGCCCATCCACGAGGCGCTGCCGCTGTAGCATCGTGATCGGCGTCCCCTCGGGAACGCCGAGGCTTTCCGCGACCTTGCCCTCAGCCCTGACAACCCGCATGTCCAGGAGCTTGTGGGAGGTCCGGGCCCCTCGCGCCTGCATTTCTTCCTCGAAGCTCGGGAAGATGTAGGTATGCTCCAGGCGGGGCTGGGCAACGAAAGTCCCCCGGCCCCGATGCCGCACAACCAGCCCGTCGAATACCAGGCGCGAGAGGGCCTGCCGGACGGTCATGCGACTCGCGCCAAACTGCTGGGCAAGCTGGGATTCGGGCGCGACGAGGTCCCCGGGCCGCAGGGCCCCCGAAAGGATCTGATCGCGGAGATACTTCTCCAGCCGGTAGTAGATGGGAATGAAGCTGTCCTCGGGCCGCACGGCTCCCCCGCCCCGAATGGGTGAACCCTTCTGACTACGCCAAGACAGCCTGCAGGGACGTCAGCGAACGCGCGATCGATCCTCGGATCTCTGATAGGGATGGCACCTCTGGCGTCCGCCAGCGCGGCTCGAAATCCTTCGATCGCTGGCGGAGGGACAACTCGATGCTCACTGGGATCGCGGGGAGCCGGTCGCGGAGAATGCGGCCGATAGCCGGAAGAGCCAGGATCCCTTCTCCCGGGGCCACCCAGCGCATGACTCCATCTTCCACGCGAGGGTCCTTCAAGTGGACATGGGCGACGACCGGCGCGACCTCGGCCAGCTCCGCCGCCGGATTGATCGCGCCCTTCGAGTAGTACCACGCATTCCCCGTGTCGTAGTTCGCTCGAACGGCCGGGAGCTCGATCAACTCGATGAACTCCACTATCTGGCGGCCGCGATCCACCAGGTCCCCGTGATTCTCCAGCGCCAGGGTGAGGCCGAGATCCGCCGCCCGCTTCCCGATGATCGGAATGTTGGCCCGGAACCCCCCCAGACCCGACATCGGTCCGGCGATGGTGTTCACAATCCGCGCCCCGATGGCGTGGGCAAACTCCAGACGGCGGCGGAACCGGTCCTCGGAATCCGGCCGGCTTAGATCCATGTGGGCGGAGAGCGAGACGCACGACAGACCGCGTCCGGCCATTTGGTCCTTCAGCCACGCAGCGCGAGCGTCGCAGAAATCCGCTTCCACCAGGTGCTGGAAGACCTTATCCACGCTGGCCGGTTCCACGTACCGGACGCCCAGGCCAGCCAGCTCGTCCAAAGCGGTTTCCAGTGGGTAGCCGTCAAAGGCCATGCTGCTCACCGAGATGATGCGATCCATGGGTCCTTCCTCGAGCGTTTGGGTGTTCGGGAGTTCGGCTGTTCGAGCGTTCCTGGCTCGAAGGAACCATCGAGCCCCCGAACCACCGAACGTTCGAACGTCGTCGCGATCATCATTTTGGCCCAAATATGTTCGGGAGGAACATGATCAAATCCGGCACGTAGGTGATGAGGAGCAGCACCGCGATCTCGATCAAAAGGAATGGAATGATACTCCGGCTGATCTGGTCCAGCCGGACGTCGGCGATGCCGCAGGATACGTAGAGGCAGAGGCCCACCGGCGGGGTGATGGTCCCGATCATCAGGTTCACCGTGATCAGGACGCCAAAGTAGATGGGGTCGATGCCCAGCTTGTGGATGAGCGGGAGCAGAACCGGTGTGAAGATGATCAGAGCCGAGGCGCCGTCAATGAAGCATCCGACGATGAGAAGCAGGATATTGATCAGCAGGAGCATGACCCATTTGTTGGTCGTGATACTCAGGAACAATTCCGCCACCATCAAGGGGATTCGCTCCACGGCCATGATGTAGCCGACCAGGTTGGCCACGCCCACGATGATCAGGATCATGGCTGTGTTCAGCCCGGCCTTGTAGAGGATCTCCGGCAGATGGCGCCACTCGAGTTCCCGGTACACGAACTTGCCCATCAGGAAGGCATACACCGTCGCCACCGCGGCGGCCTCGGTCGCCGTGAAGATCCCCCCGAAGATCCCCCCGAGGATGATCAGGGGCATCAGGATGGCCCCGAAGGCACTGACCGTCGCCTGGATGAACTCGCGGACGGTGGGTCGCACGGTCTCACGCGGGTACCCGTGGCGCTTGGCCTTCACGTAGACCACCGCCATCAGGCCCAGCCCGACCAGGATCCCGGGAATGAAGCCTCCCATGAACAGGGCGCCGATGGAGACGCCGGCCATGACACCATAGATGACCATGGGGATGCTGGGCGGGATGATCGGCCCGACCACGCCGGCGGCCGCGACCACACTGGCGGAGAACAGGACAGGGAACCCGCGCTTCTTCATGAGCGGGATCAGGGTGGAGCCGATCGCGGTGGCATCGGCCACGGCCGAGCCCGTGATCCCGGCGAAGAACATCGAGGCCATGATGGCTACGTGGGCCAATCCTCCCGTGATCCAGCCCACCAGGTAGTTGGAGAAGCGGACCAGGCGCGTGGAGATCCCTCCCGTATCCATTAGGGCGCCGGCCAGCATGAAGAAAGGAATGGCCATCATGGGAAAAGAATCAATACCGGCGAACATGCGCTGGACCACGAGCTGCGGCACCAGCATCCCTTTGTTCCAAAGCAGGGCCAGGGCACTCAGGGCCAGACTGAAGAAGATCGGCGCGCTGATGATCAACGTGAAAAAGAACACGCCGAAGAAGATGAGCAAGATCATGGCTGCCGTTCCCCGCGCAGCTTCATGGCCGACTCGATGGTCTGGAGCACGACCCAGGCCGCCATCAATGCCGCCGAGATGGGGATGGCCACGTACACCCAACCCATGGGGATCTGCATGGCCGGAGCCAGTTGCGCCCACTCGTTGGTCGTGAGAGCAATGCCCCCCGCCAGGAAGAAGTAGACGCAGATGAGCCCGCAAACGTTCGCGATGAACACGGCGACCGCCTGGACGCGCCGCGGAAAGCGATCTAGGAACACGGTAACGTTGATGTGCTCCCGGACCCGCATGAGGGCGCTGGCCCCGAAGAACGAGACCCAGACGAAGGCGAATCGGGCCATCTCCTCCGACCAGCCTAGGGGAATATTGAGAACGTACCGAAAGAGGATCTGCGCGGAAACCGTCACCGTCATGACAAACATGAGGACGATGATAATCCACCGGACCAGGCCGTTGATGCCGCGCTGGATCGCCGAGAGAAGATTGCGCATGCGCTCGCTCCCATGCAGCAACGTGCGGCCGGGCGCGGGATTTGCCGCCCCGCGCCCGGCCGCATCACCACCATCCGTTACTTCGTGGCCTCGATCCGCTCGATCCACTCCTTGGCCTTGGGACCGAACTCCCTCACCGCCTCATCCCGGAGGGGGAGGACCGACTTCCGGAAGGCCTCCCTATCCGCCTCGTTGACCTGCATCCCCTTGGCTTTCAACTCCTGCAGGAGGGTCGCATCGTCGTCACGGACCGCTTTCCGCTGCGTCTCCTGGGATTCGATCACGGATTCCCGCACGACCTTCTGAAGGTCGGGAGGTAGTGTGTCCCACATCTTTGCGCTGTACATCACCATGTGGGTCAGATGCAGGTGGCCGGTGAGGGACAGATATTTCTGCACCTCGTAGAACTTCGACTTGTAGATATTGGAGACCGGGTTCTCCTGGCCATCCACCACCTTCTGCTGCATGGCGGTGTAGAGTTCACCGAAGGACATCGCCACCGGGTTGGCCCCCATGTACTTCAGGGTGTTCAGGTGGTACTTGGCCTGGGGCGTTCGGATCTTCAGCCCCTTCAAGTCTTCGGGCGTCCGTATCGGCCGAACGCTGTTGGTGATATGGCGGAGGCCGGCCTCATAGTAGCCGAGCAACTTCACCCCGTGCTTCTCCACCAGGGCACGGATCTCGTTGCCAAACGGTCCATCGAACACCTTGTACGAGTGCCAACTATCCCGGAACAGATAGCCGCTCTCGATGACGTTCAGGATCGGCTCGTAGGAGCCGAAGAATCCCACGGTGACCCAGGTGATCTCCAGGGTGCCGAGGCGCATGTTCTCGACCATGGTCCGCTGGTCGCCGAGCTGGTTGTCGGTGAACACCTGGACCTCCACCCGATCCCCCGCCTTCTTCTCGATCAATTCCTTGATCTTCCGGGCCCCCACGTTCTCGGGATGGTCCGGCGCGACACCCGTACCGATCTTGATGATCGTCTTGGCCGCCGCCTCGACCGGACCGACTGACGGGGACAGGACCCCGATGAGAGCGAGGATCATGACGGTCATCCCCATCCACCGCAGACTTGTTCGCATGATGCACTCCCTCCTCAACAACGTGTCCATAATCGTGCCGGATTCTCCCTGCAACCGACCCTTACCCACCCCGCGGCCTCACCTCCTCAAGGCCCACCCGGATCCTCACGGGAACCGGGCGGGCTGACGCGCGAAAACCTTGGGCTCGTGGCCGGGAAGCACGTGGTCCGCTTCCCGGGCGATTCGCTCCAGGGATGCCATGCACTCGATCATCGAGGTGTGTATCCCCGGAGGGATGCGCTTGTCCATGTTCTCGTACCACATGACCGCATCCCCGGCAATGCAGTACCGGCCGGCCACGGTGTCCACGACGACCGACTGGTGGCCGGGGGTGTGCCCCGGTGTGGTGATCACCCGGACCCCGTCGGCGATCTCGGCATCGCCGTCCAGCAACTCGAACTTGGTCCCCAGATAGTCGGGGGTGATCCCCAGGCTGGGCGCAAAATACGCTGTGGCGTCAAAGGAGGTCGGGGCCAGGGCGTAACGCAGCTCTTCCCGCTGGACAAAGAAGCGAGCCTTCGGGAACAACTGGTTGTTACCCGCGTGGTCGTAGTGCAGGTGAGTGAGAACAACGGTGGTGATCTCCTCCGGGCGGGCTCCGGCCGAGGCGAGTGCCGCCGCCAGCTCCTGAGAGGGAGCCCGGGTGATCTTCCGACGCCGGATCTGCCAGGTTCGCTCAACCGACAGGAAGCTGGTATCCACCAGGATCTTGTCGGGCCCTTCGATCAGGGCCACAGTGACGGGGATCTGGATCGGCTGACCCATATCGGTCAGGTAGGTCATTACCCCCTTGTCCTGGGTCTGCGTCCCCGTATCCAGCATCGTGATAGTCCAGTGCGTCATCGTGTCCTCTCTCGAGACGGTGAGGCGCGCGAGGTCAGGGGTTACGGAACTTGCACGCCGGATGCGACGCGCGGCGTCCCCTCCGCCGTGTACCCCCCATCCACGTACAACACGGCCCCAGTGATGTACCGGGCGGCGTCGGAGGCCAGGAAGGCCACGGCACGCCCGATATCCTCGGGTTCGCCGATCACGCCCCAGGGCACGCGCGCGAGTATGGCCTGGCGCAGCGCGATGTCCTCGGGCCGGGTGCTCCTGTACAGCGGGATATTGATGTCGGTGGTGATGGTGCCGGAGGCCACCACGTTCACGTTGATCCGGTGCGGGGCCAGCTCGACGGCAAGCTGCTTGCTGAACATGTCAATGGCCGCCTTGGTGGCGCAGTAGGGACCCATGCCCGCCTTGGCGACGCGGCCGTGGATCGAAGAGATGCTGATGATCTTGCCGCCGCCGCCCCGGGCCACCATGTGCTGGCCCACCAGCCGGGAGCAATGGAAGCAGCCGTAGAAGTTCGTGTGGATGACCCGGTCCCATTCTTCCAGGGGCACCTCCAGGATCGGCTTGCGGCTCACGATCCCGGCGTTGTTGACCAGGATGTCAATCCGGCCGAATCGCTTCAGCGATGCAGCCACGAGGCGCTTCACCTCCGGATACCGGCCGACATCTGCCTGGATGGCGAAGGCCTCACCGCCGCCGTCTTGGATGATCTTGATGACCTCCTCGGCGGCGTCCGCACGATTGACGTAGTTGACCGCGACTTGAGCTCCCTCTTGGGCCAGAGTAAGGGCGATCCCCCGCCCGATACCCCTTGCCGCGCCTGTGACCAGCGCCACTTTTCCTTTTAATTGGAGGTCCATTGCCCTTTCCTCACAGACCGCTGTCCCTTCTTGCTGCCGTGTGGGAACGCACGGCCATATGGGTGCTCCTCCGACGGGAAGGGCTGGATTTTACTATAGATGTCTATACAAATGTCAAGTCTACGCCATTGGCGGGCGTGAGTGGAGGCCTTTGGAGAACAGGTCCAGCCAGGGGCGGGAGGCTGCAGGCGCGGTAGGTTCGGTCCACCAGGTCGCGGGTGAGGAAGGCATCTTCCCCGGAAGTGAGCGGCGCCGACCGGGTGCGGACAGAGTCCAGGAAGCGGGCCGGCACCTGGTGGGCCCCGCTGTCGGCCAGGGAATCCTTGGCCCAGACCCAATCCAGGGCCGGGGGGAGGGGCCTCGTCTTCTCCCCGCCGCGGCTCATGGTTGCGCGCCCCGGGAATTCGAGTTGCCCGATCACGCCGCCACCTCTGCAAACAGACGGCGTGTCGGCTCGCACGCGGTCGGCTCCGGATCCTCCTCGCTACTCCGCCAGAGGAGTGACTGCCCCGTGTTTCGCCTCGATTCCGGGCTATTTGAACTTCTCCACCATGTCCCGGATGCCAGGAATCCTTCCCATCAAGTAGTGGTAGTCCTCCTTGAAATGCTGGACGAGGCCGCGCTGCCGCTTTCCCACGAGGATCGTGAAGATGTATTCCTCGTGACCCGGTGAGGTGACTGTGGGATGGTAGCCCCGATCCAGCAGAAAGGTATCGCCATGCCGTGTCATGAAGCACGTCGAGGCGCCGTCCGGCTGGAAGCTGAGCTGCGCGCCAAAGCCGGTCTCGGGCCGGAAGCGATAGTGATACACCTCCTCATGGGCGGTCTCCGCAGTCCCCCGGTCCTCGTCGTGCTTGTGCGGAGGATACCCGGACCAGCACCCGTCATCGCAGTAGAGCTCGCTGACCAGGAGGTTGCCGGCCCGCCCCGCTCCATTCTGACCCAGCAGGTGGAAGATCCTGCGGTGCGATCTGGTTTCGGGCGATCCCACATCCACCATCTCGACCTCTTCCGGGGGAATCCGGAACGGCGGATATGCGCGGTCGCACACGCCTCCGGCGACGGCGACCTCCGTGCCGTCCTGATTGGCGCGCACCCGAACAGTGGCGCCGGCCGTGACATACACTGAGTCCCCTTTGCCCGACCAGATGTCCCTGCGCTGGCCGACGCTGCGGAACTGTGCGCCGTCCGCCTCCAGCTCAACGTTGCCCGAGAGCACCGCGTACAGCGTTTCAATCCCATCCACCTTGGTCCGGTACTCCTGGCCGCGCCCCAGGCGGACCAGATTGAAATACGTCGAGGAGAGGATCCCCTTCTTCGGCACGATGATCGGCTGGTTTCTATTATCGAACTGACGAATGAGATCTGGCATGTCAGTCCTCCTGTCTCTGAGACTGTGGGGTCCCCGTGCGCGCCCCCGCGCTATCGCGCTACGGCCCCAAGAAGCGATGCGGGATGTACGTGGCCGTGATGGGCACGAAGGCCACCAGCAGCATCACGAAGACCAGCGCCGCGATGAACGGGCAGCAGTACCCGATCGTCTCGTCGTACTTGCACCCGGCGATCCCCCTTCCCACGAAGAGCAACACCGCACGATCACATTGAAGTCGAGGCGGGACGGCCGCCACCCGTACGGGACGACGCCGGCGACGATGCACGCGATGCTGGTTGCGTTCCCCGCCATCAGTACGGTGCCGGAGAGCGTTCGAGAGAACGGGACCAAGAGGAAACGGCGGGAGATTACGGCGGCCACGGCCGCCCCAGTAGACGCGATCATTGCGCTGCCAAGGCCACGCACCGGACCCTCAAACGCTGGGCGGATGCCGGGCTCACCCTGCCGCAACGGGACGGGGGCGCCTGGAAACACGACGGGCCGTGGGGAGGAGCCGGCCCGGGGAGCCTGGCAGGCCAGGCTCCCCGATCGGCATCCGCCGGCAGGGTTGGGCGCCGAGGGGGCGCCGCCCACGCCAGGCGTTCGGCGGCTCAGTGGTACTCCAGGAGGTACTCTATGCTCTTCTTGTGGTTGGCGTAGACTTGTTCCAGGCTGTCCGGCGGGAACAGCTCAATGGCCACGTAGGGCTTGCCGTACTTCACGGCCTGCCAGAAGATGACGTCGAAGATGAGCAGGTTCTCCCCCAGGACCGGCGCCTGCTTTCCGTCCTTGGTCGCGGTCTTGAGATGCATGTAACCCATCCGCGGGGCGAGCTTCTCGACCAGGGCCCGCGCCGCGTCCGGCTTGGCGGGCACGCGGGCGACCGCGAAGAAATTCGCGGTGTCGAGCTGGAACCCGACGTTCGCGTTCAGGTTGGCGAACAGCTCGGTGGTCCCGAACGAGGTCGCCCCGTCGCCCTTGAGGATCTCGAAGGCGTTCTCGATGACGTAGGTCAGTCCGAGCATCTTGGCGTAATTCCCCGCCCGGTTGGCCGTCTTTACGACCTTGGCGAGCTCGTCCAGCGTCCAGGCCGTCTTCTTCTCATTGTTGGCGAATTCAAGGCCCGGACCCGCCGTGCGGATCGTGCGCGGCCCGTCAAAGACGGCGGCATTGGCCACGGCGCGCGAGAACACCTCCCAGTAGTTCGGGTCCAGGACGCCCACGTTGACCGCGTAGCTCATCTCGATGCCGCGTCCCTTGGCATACGCTGCGACCTCCTTGCACTCCGCCAAGCTCAGCGAGGCCACCGGGTCGCGCAGCTCGATCCAGGCAAACCCGTGCTCGACCGCGAAATCCACATACTTCTTGGCGTTGACGAGGTTCACCGGCATGAACTTCAGGAGGTTTGCCGTTGTGATCCCGATCTTCAGATCCGGGTAATGCGGGAGGACGACCTTTTGCCCTGCCTCCACCCCGCCGGCCAGGGTCCCCAGGCACAACATCAGGACGGCAAGTAACACGACGGCTCGTTTCATGACGCCCTCCTTTCGATGAAGAATGCACCGACTCCACTTGGCGTGGCTATTGCGCACGCCCATGACACGAAAGAAGATAGCCCCCCACGGCCGGCCCGAGGATCAGTCGGAGGATGCGCGTGCGTCCATCCAAGACACGCGGTCGGGCAGTCGGCCAATCCGGTACTCCCGACTCCCCAGCGGGCTGATTGGCCAGATCGCACAGAGGCATGGCGAAGTCTAGGCTTCCCGGCGGTCCCGTCCTGCCGGTCGGATGGCCTTCAGCATGCGCGACACGGTGTACCCGATCATCACCAGACCCGACAGGGGGAGCACGCCATACCACAGCGGCCGGGGCAGCGTCAGCATGGGAGACGTGTCCTGGGCTAGGACGGTGAGGCGCCAGCCCTGCCACGTGAACACCGCCAGGAACGCCAACGCCAGCAAGCCGAGGACCAGATCCAGTGCCAGGCCCACCCGCGTGCCTGCCAACGCCTGGGGGATGAAATCAATCGTGATGTGCTCGTGGCCGCGCCAGAGTGCGGCTGCCCCCATGAACACCATCCAGGCGAAGGCCAGTTCCACGATCTCGTCCGACCAATCCAGGGGAATGATCGGGAAGAAGCGGACGAGGACGAGCGCAGAGACCAGCACCGCCAGGACCCCCAGACAGAGCGTGGTCATCCAGCGCAGGACGGCCTCCAGGGCCCGATCCACCCGGCCGAGAAGACCGCCGGACGATCCCGCGGGCGACTGGGTCATTGCGACACCCCCATGACCAGGTCCGGAATCCACATGGTGAGCCCGGGAATATAGGTGATCAGGAAGAGACACACCGTCAGGGCCAGGATGTAGGGCCACAGCTCCTTTGCCAGCGGCCAGATCGAGACCCTGCTGATGCTCGAGACCGCGTACAGGCACATCCCCACGGGCGGCGTGAGGAGGCCGATCATCGAGTTCAGGGCCATCACGACGCCGAAATGGACCGGATCCACCCCCACCCGGATGACCAGCGGGACGAAGACCGGGATCGTGAGGAGCATGATGGCGATCCCCTCCATGAAACAGCCCAGGATCAGCAGGATGACGTTGACGATGAGGAGGACGAGCCAGCGCTCGCTGGTCAGCCCCATCAATCCTTCCACGATCTTTGTGGGAACCTGCTGCTGGATCAGAAGCCAGCCGAAGATGCTCGCGGCCGAGATGATGAACATCACCTGGATCGAGTTGCGGGCGGTTTCCCACAGGATCCGCGGCAGATCCGGCAGCCTGATCTCCCGATAGACGAACATGCCGACGGCCAGGGCGTAGACGCTGGCCACGGCAGCAGCCTCGGTGGGCGTGAAGGTTCCCGCCAGGATCCCCCCGATGATGATCAGCGGCGCGCCCCAGGCCGGTGCGGCCCAGAGGGTGGCCCGCAGCAGCTCCCGCAACGGCGCCCGTTGCCCCCTCGGGTAGCCGCGGTGTTTGGAGATGATCCCCACCGTGATCATCAGGAGGATCCCCATCAGGATCCCGGGCAAGAATCCCCCCAGGAACAACCGGCCCACCGAGGTCCCGGTCATGCTGCCGAAGATCACCAAGGGGATGCTAGGCGGAATAATGGGCCCGATGGTCGAGGCCGCCCCCACCAGGGCCGCCGAGAAGACCCGGGGGTACCCGGCCTTCTCCATGGCCGGGATGAGGATGTTGCCCGTGCCGACGGCATCCGCCACGGCCGCCCCGGACATGCCCGCCATGATCATGTTGGTGACCACGGTCACGTGGCCCAGGCCGCCGCGAATGTGCCCGACCAGGCACTGGGCGAAGCGGACGAGGCGGACCGTGATCCCCCCGGTGTTCATGAGATTGCCGGCCAGGATGAAGAAGGGGATGGCGAGGAGCGTGAAGCTGGTGGTGCCGGAATACATCCGCTGCGGAACCATCATCAACAGATTGGGGAGCCCCAGCGCCAGGAAGCTCAAAACAGCCGTGAGCCCCATGCTGACAGCGATGGGCAGCCCGAGGAGCATCAGGAAGACCAGCAACCCGAAGATCGCGGCGGTCACCATCAGGTTTCCTCTCCCCTGCCTGCCCGACGAGAAGGGCTCTAGCCCGCCAAGGCCCCAGGCGGGCCCAGTGCTCGCTCCGCAGGTCGGATCGGGTCTGGCGCGCCTGGGGCCCTGGCAAAGATGAGGTCTGGCTCGCGGCCTACTTGCCTACTTTTTCCGCGCGGCCTCGACGTACTCCATGTATTTCTTCCCGCTCTCCTCGCCGACATACTTGAAGATCCGGTCGTACGCCGGCGTCATGGCCGCCCGGAAGAGGGCGAGGTTGGGTCGGGTCACCTGCGTCCCCGCCTGCTGCATCTTGGCGACCAGATCTGCCTCCTGGGAGACGATCTGCTGGCGCATGAAGGCGCCGGCCCTCTTGCTCTCTTCCTGGAAGATGGTCTTCTGCTCCGGGGTGAGCTTGGCCCACGTCTTGGCGCTGATGGTGTGAATCATGTTGTTGTAGATGTGCCGGGTGAGGGCCAGGTGCTTCTGGACTTCGTAGAACTTCATGAAGTAGATGACCGAGACGGGGTTGTCCTCCCCGTCCGCCACCCCCTGCTTCAGGGCCATGTACAACTCGGGGAAGGCGATGACGGTCGTCTGGGCCCCCAGAGCCTGGAAGGCCGCCCCGATCTGCATTTCGGGCGGGACGCGGATCTTCAGCCCCTTGACGTCCTCCGGGGCGTTGATGGGGCGCCTGTTGTTGGTGAGATTGCGGAAGCCGTACTCCCAGTTCGAGAGGAGGACGAAACCCTCTTTCTCGGCCAGTTGGCCGAACCACTGGAAGGCCGGCCCGTCCACCGTCCGGTGGACGTGGTCGTAGTCGTCGTAGGCGAAGGGGAGCATCACCGCGCCCATGGCCTTGATCCACTTGTCGAACTGGCCCTGGGTGGGCAGCCCCATGTCGGTGGCGCCCAGCCGGATTTGCTCGGCCTGCTCGGGCGGCGACCCCAGTTGGTTGTTCGGGAAGATGTCGATCTTGATCTGGCCGTTGGTCCGCTTCTCCACCGCCTCGACAAACTGCTTGGCGGCCAGATGCCCCGGGTGACCCTCGTCGGCGAAGTGCGCGAACTTCATCCGGAGGGCCTGGGCCTCCGCCCTGGAGGCGCGGAGCGCCCCAGCGGCCGCCGCGGCACCGATCATTCCGGACAGAACTTGCCGTCGAGTTACCATGACGCCACCTCCTTCTTTCTGCTACGGGTTTCCGAAGAAGATCACAGCACGGCCCGACAGATCTGGAGAATGTCCTCCTCTTTCACTGGCCTGGGGTTCCAGGCGGTGGATCGTCCCACGCCGCGCTTCACCATATCCGGCAGCGCCTCCTCCGTGACGCCTACATTGCGGAGCCGCGTCAGGGCCCCCAGCTTCTCCATGAGCGCCTCCACCCGCCTGGCGAACGCCTCGATGTCGGCGAGATTCAGGAGCCGCAGCAGGTCGGCGAACCGCTCCCCGATAGCCGGCGCGTTGAACCGGATGGCCGCCGGGAGGAAGACGGCGCAGGCGAAGCCGTGCGGCACGCCGTAGTCCACCGTGACGGGATACGACAGGGGATGGATGAATGTGTTGCCGATGTTGGACATCTGAATCCCGGTGAGGTGGCTCGCCAGCGCCATCGCGGCGACGGCCTCCTTGTCCTTGCGCAAGCAGGCCGCCTCAAGATTCTCCGCGGCCAGCCGGATCCCCTGGGTGGCCAGCGCGCGCGTCACCGGGCTCCCCTGGGTGGACCAAAATCCCTCCACCGCCTGACACAGGACGTCCAGGCCCGTGGACGCCGCCACCTTGGGCGGCATGGTCATCGTCAGCTCTGGATCGACCAGCGCCACGTCCGGGAAGTTCTGCGGCGGGGCGATGGCAGGCTTGGCCCGCTTGGCCTTGTGGGTGATCACCGTGAAGGGAGTCACCTCGCTGCCGGTGCCCGCGGTGGTGGGGACGGCGATCACCGGCAGGCCTTTGGCCTGGCACGCCCTCTCCTGGTCGAGGTATTCCCGGATGGACCCCGGACTCCGCTGCAGCATGGCGATCGCCTTGGCCGCGTCCAGCGCACTCCCGCCGCCCAGCCCGATCACCAGATCGCATCCGGCCGCCCTGCATTTCTCCGCCCCCCGGTCCACCGTCTCGATGGAGGGGTTCTCCTCAACCTCCGCGAACGGCTCTACGGGGATTCCCTCCAGCAGCTGCAGTACTCGCCGAAAGGCATCGCTCTGCTTCGGAAAACCATCCCCGGTGGCCAGGAAGATTTTCTTCCCACTCAACTCACCAACGACCTGGCGGATCTCGTTCAGTCTGCCCCACCCGAACCGGATCCGAGTGGGCATGTAGAAGCTCCAATCCTGCACGGGAATCACCCTCCTTCACCTGAGGCCGTGTTTTTTCATGAGCGCCAGATAGTCCTCCCGGGGCGGCGAGAAGACGTCGATCCCCTTATATCCGGTGTCCGTGTGCCCGCCATGCGGGACGTTTGGGGGGTGGACGCAGACATCGCCCGCCTTCATCAGGAACTTCTCGTCGCCGCAGATATGCTCCTCGGAGCCCTCGAGCATGATGAGGATCTGTTCCGCCGCATGGCTATGGAGGGGGAAGGTCGCCCCTGGCGGCTGCTCGATGAAGCTGCACAACATGTTCTGTCCGGCGATGAACCGGGTCCCTACCCTGTCTGTCAGCGGGACAAGGGGAATGTCCTGGATGTGATAGTAATACTTCGGCTTCTGCTGCGGCATGGTCCTCCTCCTTCCAAAGAGTCAGGACAGGTTAAAACAGTTTGAACCGCCCGTCGAACTCCGGCTGCACCGTCACCTGCGTGAAGACGCGGTCCTTCTCCTCCCGCACGGCCGCCATCATCCAGAGGAACCCGGTGGTCGTCCCCGGGCTGGCCACGTTGTAGTGATAGCCGTTCTTGATGGCGACGGCATCCCCCTCCCACACCGGCACCACCATCTCCATGTCCTTCCCGTCGGTGTAGTTGAGGTGCAGGGAGAAGTTCGGCGCCGGCATATCGATGTAGACGTAGATCTCTTCCTTCTCCCTGTGGTGGTCGTGGGGCGGCCAGCTGGTCCAGTTCCCGTCCTTGCTGAAGGTCACGCCCGCCAGGAGCCGGGCGGCCTGGACGTTGGCCTCCCCGATCAGCGTGTGAATAGTGCGGGCATAGGGCTCGAATCCCGCCTTGGTCACCAGCTTGGGATTCTTCAAGACCTCCTGGAAGCAAACATGCTGAACGGGGTACTTCTTGCTCGCCGGTGACGCCATCTCGGCGACATCGAAAGGCTCGCCGGAGGCGACGCTGCACCGGCTGTCCCTGGGGAGATACAGGGCGTCATACTTGCCCAACTGAAATGTCTGTCCGTCCGTCGTGATGGTCCCCTTTCCATTCAGACACACGAATCCAAGTTCTTCCTCACCCGATGCCACCTTCACCTCGCCGCCGCCAGATCCCAGGACAATCCGCCCGTATTTGAGGAACTCGAGGCCCGTGTTGTGCTCGTGAATGATCCGTTTCCGTCCTTGGACGCGATTCGTGCCCCGAAACAACCAGGCGTTTGCCATACTGCACCCCCATTCTTCTTGGAGAGAGAAGCGCGGCGTTCCGGGCCGCCGCCCATTATCCGGAACATGGCCCCTGTCCGCTACGCGCCCCTCCCCCTGAGGAAATCTGTGACGGCTGCCGCACAGCGGGTTACGGCCCTAATCTCCTTCGCTATCCCCCGTTCATTGTCAATGTAGGCGGGGAAGGCGACGCTGATGGCGGCGACCGTATCCCCTTCCCCGTTGCGGATCGGGGCGGCTACGCACATGATCCCGCGCGTGATTTCCTCCCGATCCAGCGCGTACCCACATCGCCGCACCTTGCCTAACTCTCTCTCGATGGCGACGGGATCGGTCATAGTGCGAGGCGTGAAGGCCTTGAGCCGGTGCGCGAGGATCTTTCGTCTCTCGGCCGGCTGCATTCCGGCGAGCAGGATCTTCCCCATGCCCGTACAGTGGAGCGGGAAGCGCTTGCCGATGGCGGAATACAGCTTGATCCCGAAGTCCTCAGGCGATTCGAGCTTGTCCAGGTAGACCCCGGCGTCGCCGCTCAAGACCCCGAGGTTGCAGGTATGCTTGGTCTCCGCCTGCAACTTGAGGAGGTGTGGGCGGACGTAGCCCTTCAAGTCGAAATGGGACGTGACCGCGGAGCCGAGAAAGGCGAGCTTGAGGTCGCCGAAATACCTCCCGATCTCATCGTCAAACCGAAGGTATCCCATGCGCACCAGAGACTTAAGGATCCTGTGGGTACTGGCCTTGGGGAGATTGGTCCGAGCGACGACGCCGGAGAACGAGAGCCCCTTTTCTTGGTGGGAGACGACCCCTTCGATGACCTGAAAGACCTTTTCCACGGTGCTCATATCCAGACCTGGGGGGGCCTTTTCATAGGCCGGTATTTCCCTCGCTTACGAACCTTCCGGGGTGTGTGCACGCCCGGGCCGGAACGGCAGGCCTAAGAAATACTCCCGGGCAATTGCCGGGACCGGATCATGGGATAAGTTCCGGATTTGAAACTGAGTTCAATATTCGGAAAACTCCTACCCCAGATCGTCACCCGGGTCAAGAGCAAAATGGGGGTATGCCTCGGAAGGGCAACAATGCCCGCAATGACCACCCCATCGAGAGATCCCCGGAGTCGAGGAGCCCAAGTGCCCGGGGCTGCCGCAACGACAAGCGCGGCACGCCGTGAGATGGGGGAGAGGATGACAGAGGCGCTGCCGCTCAAGAACCCTTATGGCAGGTGAGGCATCTGTCCCCGTCCATCGCGGCGAAGGCCTTCTGGCCATTGTGGCACGCGCCGCATGCCTTCCCCTCCGCCATGGCATCCATGGTGAACTTAGTGCTTTTCTTCTGCATCTTGAACAGCTTGGGATGGCAGTCGGGGCACTGGGCGCCCTGCGCGATGTGCTTGGCGTGCTCGAAAGTCACGGGTCCCGGTGAGCCGGGATCGGCCGGGAACGTGATGGGGGGCGGCCCGGCCTTCGTCGAGGCCTTCGCGCCCGCCGCGGCGCGGAACTCGTGGCACTCGGCGCAGGCGGGCCCGGGATTGTGGTCCGCCTTGTCGGTATGGCAGGCCAGGCACGCCTTCCGCGGCTCGGGTGACCACGCGTGCGGGGCATGGCAGGCGGTGCAGCCGGCCCCGCTGTGCGTCGAGGCCGTGTGCAGGCCGCCCAGGCCCGCATGGCACGCCGTGCATTTTGCCAGCGGCTGGCGGCGCTGTTCCTTGAGGTGGCACTGCTTGCACTGCATCTCGGCCATCGGAGCGCCCGCGGCAGGAATATTATGGCATCCGCGGCAGGTGGCCGGCTTGGCTGGCCCCCCCGCATGGCATGCGCCGCACAAGATCTCTGCGTGCCTGCCGCCGAGCTTCCACGGGTGGGCGAAGGCCGGCGTCGCCGGCATCTCGAACAGGCCCCCCCTCCGCCTCTGTAGGAAATCGTGGCAGGAGGAGCACTCCCTGCTGATGACCCGACCGTCTTTGCTCACATGCTTCCCGTCATGACAGCGGAAGCAGCCCGGGAACTCCTTGTGGCCGATGTGATCCGGATAGGCCTGCCAGTTGACGCGCATCTCGGGGAAGAAGTTCTGGCCGTAGACCCGCTTGACCTCGTCCACGGCCAGCCGGAGCTTGTCCGCCTGGTCCGTGATCACGGAGGGGTATTCCTTGGCGTAGAACTCGCGGATGGCCCGTTCGATCTTCTGGTTCGCCTCGGCCATGCTGGCGTAGGGCCGGACCATGGCCTCCACCGCAACCTTCTTGAGGTAGGGCAGGTCGGTCGGGATCCGCCCCGCCTCGAAGGACAGGTCCAACGCCCTCCCCGGGGGCAGATACTTGTGGCTGGGGCGGTTGTGACAGTCCATGCAATCCATCAGCCGCATCTCGTGCGTCTTCAACTGCTCCGGCGAGATGGCCTTTTCCGTGGAGGCGTACTCCGTGACCCCTCCTCGGGTGCCCTGGATGCGCACCCAGGGGATGACCAAGCGCTTTTCGTCGGTCGCCACGTACCAGATCTTGTTGGCGATGTTCATGTGGTAATGGATCCCCTCGCTCAATCCGTATCCCGATCCGCCCCCCGTTTTGATCAGCAGATTGGTCTCCCGGCGGGTGTTCTCCATATCCGAGGCATAGTGCACGCGGGTGGCCAGTTGCTCGCCCCAGAACTTGGCCGGCCAGTGGCACTGCTCGCATGTCTCCTGGGCCGGTCGCAGGTTCTCAATGGGCGTCGAGATCGGGCGCGAGAATTTGTTGAAGAGTACCGAGTACACCTGGTACGCCCCCGAAATCTTGGCTCGGACGAACCATTCCGCCCCGGGGCCGATGTGGCATTCAACGCAGGGGACCCGGGCGTGGGGCGAGTTCTGGTAGGCGGTGAACTCGGGATGCATCACCGTGTGGCAGGCCTGCCCGCAGAACTCCACCGAATCGCTGAAATGGTAGGCCTGATAGCCGCCCACGGCGGAAAACCCCAGGAACGCAATGACCAGCGAAAAGCCCGCCCCCAAGAGGAAACGGTGTCGGGGCGTGTTGAGGTCGAGCTGGGGAAGCTCCACCACCACGCGGCCCCGGCGCAGCTTGTAGTAGCGAACGGAGGCGCCCACCCCCACCACGGCCAGCCCGCCCAGGATGATCCCCGGCAGGAGCATGTACGTGAGGATACCGACGTACGGGTTGTGGCGGGGGGCCAGGAAGTCAAGGATGATGAGGAAAATGTTGACCGCCAGGCTGAGGCCGGCGATCACGACACCGATCAGGCTGGTCCAGTTGCGGAAGAGCTGGCGGAAGGTCAGGCGACTGGGCATGGGTGGTTCCCTCTCGGATACTCGCGCGATGCCGCGGCGCTCGACACGATCCTCCGCTCCATGACATCGGGGCCGGGATGAGAGATCGCGGCGAGGCCGCCCGTCGGCCGTCTCCTAGGAGGAGTGTATCTGGGGCGCTACAGCCATCGCCAGCCTTTTCTTACTCTTGTTTCGAGCCCCTGACCTCCTCTCGGGGGGGCTGTGCCGGTCCGAACCTTTCGCGTAGGTTGCGGATCTGGTTCAGATGGTTGGAATCGTGGTTCAGGTGGATGTCCGCCTGGCCGGCGATGCTGAATTCCCCCCGCTTAGGATGCAAGCCGATCCGCTGCCACGACTGATGCGCCAGCGCGGACAGGAGAGCGATGGTCTCCGCGCGGAGCGCCCCGAACCCCCGGACGGCGGCGGCCGGTTCGTCCTGGTTGTATTTCAGGGCGACCGCCAACTCGTCTTGATTGATCAGCCGCAGTGCCGGCCGGTCGTGATTCGCCATCTTGGCATAGCGCTCGAGGAAGAGTTGCTCCACGTCCCGCAGGTGGCAGGCGATCTCCAGCATGGACCATTTCTCCGGCGCGGGCTTCCGCCGGAGGGCCTCATCGGGAACCCCGTCCAACAGAGCCATCAGGGTCTTCGGCGTCTCCTGGAGCTTCTCGAGGATGTCCCGGCGCTTCTTGATGTTCTCGATCTGGCCGAGGTGGGCTTCGTCGCTTCCCAGCGCCTGCCGCTGGAGGACGATCTCGAGCGAGATCGGGCCAAGCGACTCGTGGGTCCCGATCCGCTGCCACTGCTCCCCCTTGACCTTCTTGAGGACTGCCAGAACCTCTTTCCGCGCCGCCCGCCAGTCCCGCACAACCTCGCGGAGGTTCATGCGCCCGTACTGCCGCTCGAGGGCAAGCCTGTCCCCGTCCACGTCCGGGAGGATGGGATTGTCTTCGGCCAGGATCTTGCGGTACCGGTACAAGTATCCATCCCGTTCGGCGTCGCGCATGTGGCACACAATCTCGTGGATGGACCACTTGCCGGGCGCCGGCCGCCACATCAGGAGTTTCCGGGGGACACCGGCCAGCGCTTCTTTCAACCGGTCCGGCGTTGATCGGATGATGTCGAGGTACCGTTCTCGTTCTGCCTGGTCCATCAGACCTCCTTGTCTTGAGATTCCGCAGAAGATCTCGGGGCGCTGAAACCCTGGCGCCCGAGAGGCCGGGAAGCGTGAAAGAGCGGTCTTGCGCCGGAGAGGGGCCGCGGGGACTGCGCTCACGTCAGGGCCATCCCCGCTCCATTCGTGAAGTCCGCCGGCAGCGCCTTCATTCTGGCCGCGACATCGGCGGAAGCCCATGCGGAGTCATCGGGGCTGCCACCCGCCCGCCCAGCCCGGTCCCCTGGGAAGTATCAGTCTGCGGAGACCCGTGAGGCGCGCGATCGCCGAGGACGGGTGGTGTCGGGCGCCACGCCATAGCGGGTCCGAAACACCCACGCTTCCACCCGCAGCCGGCTGGCCGTGCTCGCCATCTGCCAGAGGGCGACATTCCTCTCCTTCTCTCCCTTCTGCGCGGCCGCGTGGTACGCGCCCGCCGCCCGCCGGTAGCCCGCCGCCAGGAGGCCCAGGTGGGTGTTCAGCGTCTCCTGGGTGGAATGCAGCAACAGGTCGTCGGCGATCTGGATGAGGAGGTGCTGTTGATAGCCCAGCTGCGCCGCAGACCCGTCCCGGAAAATCCCGGCGTGGATGCTCTCGAGCAGTTCCAGGTTGTTCGGGATGACAGGATCCCGTTCCAGCATCCACGTGAGGAGCCCCGGCGCCTCGTCCGCGGAATGGGTTGGAGGCGGGAATGGGGAATCGAACCTGAGGAGCGACAGGGCTCCTTTCCAGGCGCGCGCCCCACCTCCGGTGTCGCTCTGGCTGCGGGGTGATTCGACAGTCTCGACCGCGGGAGCTTGGGCAGCCGCCGGAGGCCTGGAAGCAGAAGGCGGGGGGGCGGCCGCGAGGCCTGATTTCTGGGAAGCGACCGGTCCGGGGAGCGAAGGTGCTGGGACCCGTGGGACAACGGGCTCGGCCGGCGGTGATGGGCTGGGAACGACGGGAGACTCGCGGACGACAGGCCCGGTGTTCGGATCCTCCGCCTGCATCTTGCGAAGCAGGTACACATCCGCGGGAATCCGGCCGCCCCGAAGATGCTCTCGAAGCTCCGCGGCGCCTTCCGGGCGAAAGACCATATAGCAGGAGGGACAGAACGTCGCTTCGGCCGCGACTTCACGCTCGCACGCCGGACATGCCCGAACCCTACCGCTACCCTGCCCCCCGAAGAGCCGCAACGGCATGCCTGCCTCGGTAGACCTCCTGCTGTGAGTGTCCGAGCACAGAAGATACCACTGAAGTCCGGGCCCGTCAATTCAGGTCAGCGTGTGTGAAAAGATCGGCCAATCGACGCCAAGTGCATTTTCACCCACGGAGAGCCAACAGGTTACAGTCGGGCCCTCGGCCCGGTGACGATTTCCGCACACGCTCTCAGGCGCGGGCCCCGCGAACGGCTCCGCCCTCCAGTTCGGCCACCCGCTTTCGCAACGCCTTCTCGGTCTCCCACCGCTCCGTGTCATCGCGCATGACGGCGAAAATCCCCTCCACGGAGCCGGCGGCGTCTTTGAGGAGCCCCACCGTGAAAGCGATGGAGAGCCGGCTTCCGTCCTTCCGGATGGCCGGGACCCGCAGGAGCTGCGTCCCGTACTTGGTCGCGCCGGTCCGCATGACCTGCTGATACCCGTCCCAGTGCCGCTTCCGCTGGGCCTCCGGGATGATGAGGTCCAGCGACTGGGTCAGGGCCTCGGCGGCAGAGAACCCGAACAGCCGCTCCGCCCCGGCATTCCACAACGTGATCTTTCCTGAAGCGTCCGCCACGATGATGGCGTCGGCAGCGTTCTGAACGATGCGCGCCTCGAGTGACATGATCCCCCCTCCCTCCGCGGGCCGCCCGGAGCCCTTCGGCTGCCCTGACGCGGATCAGCCCATGGATGACACGCGCTCCGGGCGGATGCGGTAGATGACCCGGACTTCCCCCGCCCGGCGGTGCGGGTACCGATCCTGGCCGAGGTATTTCTTGGCCAGGGAATCGATGTGGGCGTCCGCGCCCGTCTCGGTGATCTCTTCCACCCGGCCTCGCACCGCGAGGTAGCGGTACGGGTTCTCCGGATCCTGGATCGCCAAGGCGACCCGCCCATTGCGCCGCATGTTCTTATCCTTGACGCGCCCCTTGGCCGAATTGATCCGGACGTGCGTCCCGTCGAAATCGAACCACACGGGTGTCACCTGGGGGCTGCCGTCCGGCATGATGGTCCCCAGGTGTGCAAAGGCCTTCTTCGTCAGCAGGTCTCGAAACTGCTCGGGGATGGTCGAGCTCATGGGTCCCTCCTTCTCCGTTACAGCACCTGCACGATGAGCCCGGTCTCTCCCAGGATCTTGGCGACGCAATCGCACTCCGCTCCGCTCCCGCGATAGACCTCGGCCAATCCGTGCGTGTGGGCGCGCCAGGCCAGCTCCTCTGCCAGCGGGCGGGTCATGCCGGGTACCGCCTTCAGAAGCTGCGCGATGACCTCCTCGAAGCTGTGGCAGTCGCAGTTGAACAGGAAGACCTTGCTCCCCTCGCCGCCTCCGGCCCCGAGGTCCGCAACCTCTTCGGGCGCAGCCTGTCCGGGCAGGGCCGGAGAGGCTTGGGCCAGCACGGGTAGTCGCGGACCCCCCTCTGAGCGGGGGCAAGGCTGACCCGCCCAGCAGGCCCCTCCGGCTGGATGCGCCAGCCGGGGACGGCGTTCGGGCAATCTGGAAAGGTGCAGCCGCCGATCCTCCGCCCGCAAACCGATGAAGGCTTCCGCTGGTTCCGGAACGTCCTCCGGAAATGTAATGCCCCGGGCCGCGATGTGCAAGCCTTCCGGCGTCGCGCCGCACGGACGGAGAAGCCGGCGCCTGTCCCGGTGCCGATGCCGGCGGGCGGCGATATGGTATGATGAACGTCGCTTCGGGATGGACCATGCCGTTCCGGGAACATGGCGAGCGAGGAGGACTCCATGTCGAAGACCAACGGGGTGTGGCCGCGGCGGGAAGAAGTGGTCTGGGCCGGCGGCCTCCGCCTGCACTACGCGGCCTGGGGGCCGAAAGGGGCACCGCCCCTCATCCTCCTTCACGGGGGAGCTGCCAATTCCCACTGGTGGGATTGGCTGTGCCCCCGCATGGCGGGGCGCTTCCGCCTGCTGGCCCTGGATTTCCCCGGCCACGGCAAGAGCGAGTGGCCCCGTCCCCCGCGATACCGCATGGAGGATCTCGTGCGGGCCGTGGTAAGTTTTGCAGACGGGCTCGGCATGGGACTGCTGGACCTGGTGGGACATTCCCTGGGCGGCAAGGTCGCCATGCTCGCCGCATCCTGGCATCCGCGCCGCGTGCGCAGCCTGGTCATCGTTGACGCGACCCCCGACATCTCGGCCGACGGTTTGGCCGAGATGCGCCAGATCGGCGCCCGACCACCGCGCCGGTTCGCGTCCCGCCGCGCCGCGGCGAGGAGCTTTCGCCTGATCCCGCCGGAGACGGTGGCGCCGCCGGCTCGGCTTCGGGCGCTGGCCCTGCACTCTGCGCGGCACCGCGGCCACGGCCGCTGGAGCATCGGACCCGACCGGGAGTTCTTTTCGCGCATCGTCCCGCTGGTGGCCTGGCCCCTCCTGCCCAGGATCGGCTGCCCCACCCTCATCCTGCGAGCGGAGCGGAGCAGCATCCTCGACCGCCGGACGGCAGTCGCGATGCGACGGGCCCTCCCTCGCTCCACGCTCCGCGAGATCCCGGCAACCTGCCATCACCTGATCCTGGAGCGGCCGGGCGAGGTCGCCAGGGCGATCCGCGACTTTTTGGCCGCACGCGTCCTCGGAACGGGAGAGCGGGTTTCCGGCCGGCGACAGGAATCCGGGCCACCCGAGCGGCGACGGGATCAAGCTCTTGTAACTCGCCATATTGTAAAGTGATAAAGGCCTGATCCCAACTGGCCAGGAAGACGGCTGGCTGCGGAGGGACGAGACATCCCGGGAAAGGATCAGGGCTTGACGCAGATGCTGACGAGGGCTCCTTCCCGGGCCATTTGGCAGGCGATGGAAGGCGTGGATCCGGCGATCCGCTCCTGGACCGCGTTGCCGACGGCATCCAGGAAGGCGTCGGAATGGTCCGGGTCGTGATGGAACAGGACGAGTTGCTTCACCCCGGCAACCATGGCGAGGTCCAGGACGTCCGTCCACGCGGAGTGCCCCCAGCCCCGGCGATGCGTGAGCTCCTCGGGGGTGTACTGGGCGTCGTGGATGAGCAGATCGGCATCCGCGAAGAAGCGGGCGAATCTTTCCACCTCGTGCGCATCGGAACCGCCGGCCTGTTTCCACCCCGCGGGGAGTTCGTTGTCCGTGGCGTAGACCACCCGCTTGCCCTCGTGGACCAGGCGGTAGACCAGGGACCGGCCCGGGTGGAGGGAGGACAGGGTGTCAACCTGCAGCCCGCCCAACATGACCGTCCCTTCGTCAATCTCCTGAAATGCCAGGTGGGCCCCGAACTGCTCCAGGCCCACGGGGAAATAGACCGAGGCCATCTGCCCTCCCAGGACCTGGATCAGGCCGGCCGTGGGCTGGGCGGGGCCGACGAGCGTGAAGGCGTTTCCCGACGCGTACGCCGGTTCGAAGAACGGGAGGCCTTGGATATGATCCCAGTGAAAATGACTGAAGCAGAGGTACCCATGCACCGGCCCCTCGGTCCCCCGCAAGGAGCGGCCCAGCTCCCGCAGGCCCGTCCCGCCGTCCAAGATGTAGATGTCGTCGACGCCGCTGATGCGGACCTCCACGCAGGGCGTGTTGCCTCCGTACCCGACGGCCTCCCGCGAGGCGGTGGGAATCGAGCCGCGAACACCCCAGAAGCGGACCGAGATCTTTCGGGCCAGAAGCTCCTGCACGGTCTGTAGCAGCCGCTCCGGCGCAAAGGGCTTCTCCAGGAACGCGTTGGCGCCGACCTCGCGAGCGATCCGCTTATCGGTCTCGTAGTGCTTGGCGGAGACCATGACGATGGGGCCGCGGAAGGCATCGGGACCGCTCCGCAGTTGACGGCACAGACTCAGGCCGTCCGCCCCGGGCATCATGATGTCGAGCAAAACCAGGGAAGGGCGAGCCGAGGCGACCGTCGCTTCGAGCGCCCGACCTTCCTGCAGGCATATAGTCTGGTAGCCCGCCCTCTCCAGCACGTCCCGGGTCATCTGGAGGATGAGCTGGTCGTCATCCACCAGCAGGATGGTGTCCGTCATCACGCCCCTCTCCACTCTGGCCGCGTCGCCCTTGTGCCCCGGGCTCGCCGGGCACGATCCGGCACCTCCCAGACCGGGAGCCCAAGCGGCCTGGGCCGGGGGAAACGCGCACCGCCCCTTCCCGGGCCCTGACATCCGTTATTTCATAGCCCGGTGCGCTCCCGCTGTCAAGCAAAGCTTCGTCCGGGTTCCCGGCCGACCCGCTCCCGGCTGCATCCCGAGGCCGCCCAGACAAGAGGGATCACGGTTCGCCGCGGCCTTCCAAGCCGTACTTCTTCAGCTTGTAGCGCAGGACCCGCTCGCTGATGCCCAATGCGGCCGCCGCCTGCGTCTGGATCCCGCCGTGCCGCTCCAGGGCGGCCCGAATCGCCTGGCGTTCGATGGCCGCCACCAGGTCCGGCAGCCGGGAAGCCTCGGGCTCGGCCGGGCCCCGCTCCCGCGGTCGCGTGACCGCCGGGAGATCCGGGAGGTCGATCACCGTGCCCCGGCAGAGGAGGACCGCCCGCTCCACGATGTTCTCCAACTCCCGCACATTCCCCGGATACTCGTAGCGCAAGAGCGCATCCCGCGCCGCGGCCGTGAGGCCGGTCACCTCGCGCCGATTCTTCTCGGCGAACTTCCGGAGGAAGTCGTCCAAGAGGGGCGCGATGTCCTCGCGCCGCTCCCGCAGGGGCGGGATCTGGACAGTCACGACGTTGAGCCGGTAATACAGGTCCTCGCGGAAGGCGCCGTCCCGCATGGCCTGCTCCAGGTCGCGATGGGTCGCCGCCAGGATGCGCACGTTCACCGTCAGGGGCCGGGTCCCCCCCAGCCGCTCGAATTGCCGCTCCTGGAGGACCCGGAGCAGCTTCACCTGGAGGGCGGAGGAGAGATCGCCGATCTCGTCGAGGAAGATCGAGCCGCCATCCGCCAGTTCGAACCGGCCCTTCCGCTGGGCTACGGCGCCGGTGAAGGCCCCCTTCTCGTGCCCGAACAGCTCGCTCTCCAAGAGCTGCTCGGGCAGGGCGGCGCAGTTCAGGGCCACCAGCGGGCCGGCCGCCCGCGGGGAGTTGAAGTGGATCGCCCGCGCGATCAACTCCTTGCCGGTGCCGCTCTCGCCCCGGATGAGCACCGTCGCGTCCGAGGGCGCCACCTGCTTCACCAGGGCCAGGACCTCCTGCATCCGCCCGCTCTCGCCGATGATCCCTTCCAGGCGGTGTCGCTCCACCAGGCGCGCCTGGAGATCGCGCACCGCGCCCTGCAGGCGGACCTGCTCGCTCACCCGTCCGATGCGCAGCAGGAGTTCCTCCAGGTCCAGCGGCTTGGTGATGTAGTCGGCGGCCCCCTCCTTCATGGCCCGCACCGCCGTCTCCACCGTCCCGTAGGCGGTGACCAGAATGAAGGGGATCTCGGGATTCACGGCCTTGACGCCGCGCAGCAGTTCCAGTCCCGACATGCCAGGCATCTTGAAGTCGCTGATGACCAGGTCCACCCGCCTCTCTTTCACGCGGGCGAGCCCCTCGGCCCCTCCCCCGGCGAGGAAGACGTCGTGCCCCTGCTTCTTCAGGAAGCCGCCGACCAACTCGCGCTGGGACGCCTCGTCATCCACGATCAGGATTCGCAGAGATTCCATGCCCGAGCCACCTCGCTCGCGGACCCCGGCCCTGTGCCTCGCGCCGGTCGGATCGCGTCCGGACGCGATCATTCACCGGCGGCGTCTATCACCGGGAGTCTGACCACGAACGTGGCCCCTTCCCCGGGACGACTCTCGACATCGATGCGGCCGTCGTGCTCCTGGATGATTGTGTGGGCCAGGGCCAGCCCCAATCCTGTCCCGCCCTCTTTGGTGGTGAAGTAGGGCTCGAAGATGCGATCGAGGCCTTCCGGAGCAATCCCCGGCCCGGTGTCGGATATGGCGATCCTGGCGACGGGTCGCGGGGGGGTCGGTCCCGCTCCCGGGCGTGCCATCGCCGCCGCCCGGTCGGTCGGCAGCACTGCGGCGCGGATCGTCAGGGTCCCGCCGCGCGGCATGGCCTGGATCGCGTTCAGGACGAGATTCATGAAGGCGTGGGTGAGTTGCTGGCGGTTCATGCGGACCCGCGCCCCCTGGAGCTGGAGTTCGGTCGCGATCTCGATCCTCTGCGCCGACGCCTGCGAGGACAGGAGCGTCAGCAGCTCCTCCAGGACGGGCGCCAGCGGCTCCTCGGCGAGGGTCAGGCGCGAGGGGCGCGCCAGGGTCAGGAACCGGTCCACGATGCCGTCGAGGCGACCCACCTCGGCCTGCATGATCTCGGTGAATCGGGCGTACTCGGCCCGGGCCTCCGGCTCGGCGGGGGCAAACTCCATGCGCAGTCGTTGCAGGCCGATGGAGATGGCGTTGAGCGGGTTCCTGATCTCGTGCGCCACGCCTGCCGCCAGGTTGCCCACGGCGGAGAGCCGCTGCTCCCTCGCCACCGCGGCCTCCAGGGCCCGGCGCTCGGCCAAGTGGCGCGCCTGGATCCAGAAGATCGCCACGGCTCCTCCGACGCCGACGAGGAGCAGGCCGAGGCTGTAGAACAGAATGCCGCGCTGGGCCTGTCGCGCCACCCCGGCCAGGCCCTCCGTGCCGAGGTCGAGGCGCACCAGGCCGGCCTGCTTGGTTTCGAGGGTGAAGGGCTTGACCACCTCGTACACCTCGCGGCCGTCGGGACGCCTTTGCCGCCGGCCTTTCACCGTTCCCGCCTGCCACGCCTCGCGCAGGAAGCCGTCCTCTTCCCGCCGGCCCACCTCGGCCGCATCGCTGCTCGCCAGCACGGTGAGGTCCCGGTCCAGAAGCGCCACCGCCCGCACGCCGGATTGTCGCCCCAGCTCCTCGATCAGGCGCTCCACGCCGATCTCGCGACGGAAGTTCAACAGGTATTCGGCGTCCGCGTGGATAGCGATGACCCCGGAGAAGCTCTGCGCGGGGACGGCGACGCCGAAGGCGCTGCCCTCCCAGAAGCGCCGGACCTTGGCGCCCTTGGGCAATGAAGGGAAGAGCCGGGTGGGATCCCCCTGAGAGCCGCCCCACCAGCGAGGGCCCCACATGAACATCATCCCCGGGGCACGCTGGCTCTCTGGCGAACGCGACGCCGACTCCCTTGGCGGCCGCATCATCCAGCCCATCATCATCCCGGGACCACGCCCCGGAGCCGTGGCCTCGGGCGCCTGCCCCGGCTCCCCGGGCCTGCCGGGGCGGCGTTGCGGCAGTCCGGCCGAACTGCGGCCGCCGCCCGAGGGGCCTGGCGGCGCCTCGACGCGGGGCAGGGAGATGGGCCGGCCCTCGGGATCGAGCAGCTCCACCTTGGCCAGCCTGTTCTCGGCCGCCATGCGCTGGATCAACTCGGTCGCCCGGGGGCTTCGCCCAACCAGGAAGTCGACGAAACGCGCGTTGTCCAGCAGCCGCTGGGTCACCGCCTCCTCCAGGAGAGCGTTGCTGGTGATGGCGTTCCTGCTGCTGGCCTCCAGGATGCCGATCAGTGCGACGGCCCGCTCCTCCAGCTCGCGGCTCAGATTCCGCTGGAGGCGGCGCGACTCGATGAGCGTGTAGGCCCCCAGGAGGACGATCAGCAAGAAGACCGTGGCCAGGAGGGCCGGCCAGGCGACGTGCAGCCGGGCGGACGGCTGCTCCGCATGCAACATGACTATGCGCTCCGAGGGGAAACCGGGGCCCTGTGTGATGCTGGACTAGCCTACCACAACAGCCGGGGACTCTCCACTCGCGGAACCGGGAAGGGCGCACGTGCAGGCAAAGAGGAGCGAATGTGCGCGGCGCCTCTGTGCCGGGCGCCGAAAAGAAAACGGGGGAGCCGGCACGTCGCCGGTTCCCCCGCCTCGGCCGCCCTTAGCAGGATGCTGAAAACCCTGCTGTGCGCAAGGCCGCTCAAAAAGGTCCGGATGCAAGGCGGAGTGCGATGCGAGGCGCGAGGCGTACGTGGTGTGTACGTCGCAGCGCCGCGCGAGCACGCCAACGCAGCAGATGGGCCTTTTTCAGCGGCCTGTTAGAAGGTGCGGCCCGACCCAAAGGGCATTACGTACCCGAAGGGATTGATGTGGATGTAACCGACCTCGTCCTTCGGCCCCTTCAGCTCCACCTGGTACATGGTGCCGCGCGGCCGCTCGAATTTCACGAGCTTCTCCACCTTGTAGCCGGGGAGATTCTTGGCCGCATAGTCGTTGGCGATCTCCTTGGCCTTGGCATCGTCAATCGCGCTCGCGGTCGCACCCTGGGTCCCCTGCTGCCAGCACGGACCGGCCCCCCGGCCCCAGCCGCCCCGCGGCCCCATCATCCACCCGGGACCCCAGCCGCCACCCTGACCCTGCGGGCCGTAACCCATCATCCCGGGACCGTAGCCGTACCCCATCCCCGGCCCGCCCCACCACGCCATGGCGGCTCCGGAAATTCCCAGGACCAGCACTGCCACCAACGCCACACCCAAACCCTTTTTCATTGTTCGCTCCTCCTCTCCAGCAAGAATTGTTGATTGATGAAGCGTCGCTGCCCGGAGAAGAGGGCAACCCTTGTGCCAAGTGTGCGGCCCCCAAAGCTTCCGCTTCTGAGAACGCTGCAGCCCATGGAAATTCATGGGGTTCCGCATGCCTCAAAGCATCCTACCGATTCTTTGCTCGTCAGAAAATCCGGGTGGGGTTCGACAAAAACCCCGGGGCGTTCGACGATTCTGTCGAGCCGCTCGATGTGATTCTGAGTGTCGTTGCGCCGCCGGATTCATACCGGCCAGCCTTCCATCCTCCACGCCATCTCCCAGAAGAGGTATTCCCACCGGCTGGAGGTGTCGAAGATCTCTTGAAGGCGGCCGCGCTGCATGCCTCCCAAATCGCCGAGCACCTCGTCGAAGAGCGTGCGCAACCACTCCACGATCTCTTGGTACCCGGCCGACGCGTAGGTCTCGATCCACTTGGCATAGTGGGCGACTGGTGGAAGGCCCTTTCGCCTGAGGCGCAGACCGATCTCGCCGTAGCCCCACGAGCATGGCAGGAGGGCGGCCAGCAGCATCCCAGCCTCACCCTCGTACGCCATGCGGAGCAGATAACTGGTATAGGCCAGGCAGGTCGGCGACGGGCGGGTCCGTTCCAGCTCGTGGCGGGAAATGCCGAACTCGGCGCAGAGGCCCCGATGCAGGTCCATCTCGAAGTGCAGCGTCTCATCCAAGAGCTTGGCGAACCGCTCCATGGGCGCGAGGCTCGGCGCTTTGGCCGCGGCCACGGCAAAGAAGCGACAGAAGTCAATGAGGTAGACGTAATCCTGCGCCAGGTAGAATCGGTAGCGTTCCTCGGAGAGTGTTCCATCCCCGATCCCCCGCACGAAGGGATGCGCAGCGTTCGCCTCCCAGATCGCGTGCGCGGCCTGGCGGAATGCATCGCTCGCCCGCATGGTTTCCTCCCTCCGGATCTCCGGATCAGACCTCTGTCGCTTGGAAGATGGTGTCCTGGTGGGCCCGTGTCCAGCCGGGGGACAGAGGACCACCTGCAGCGTTCATACGGGATCCACCCGCGGCCCTGTCACCTGTCGCAGCCCCCGCTATGATGCGAACCGGACTCCTCCCGATTCCTCGTCTCGGGACCCAGACAAACCAAGTTTCGCGGAGAAGTTTTCTTTTGCATCGTGGAAAACGCGGGAGTATGATCGCCCGGAACGGGATGGAATCGTCCGCGCTGCCCAGCAGCGGTCGGATTGTTTGTACCGATTGCCGCCATCCGTCGAACCTTCGCCTACGGCGCACGGGTATTTGCCAGGGGACCTGCATCCTCCGTCAGACCCGGGACCCACACACCACACAAGGAGGGGAAACATGGCCGCGGACAGCTTGACCATCATCGACAATCGTACCGGCAAGTCCTACGAACTCCCAATCATGTACGGAACCTTTCCCACCTATGGGGCGGCGATTCGGACCGCGGATCTCAGACAGATCAAAGTCTCCGAGGACGACTTCGGCCTGATGGGTTACGACCCGGCGTTCATGAACACCGCCTCGTGCAAGAGCTCCATCACCCACATTGACGGAGAGCGCGGGATCCTTCGCTACCGGGGCTATCCCATCGAGCAGCTCGCCGAGCAGAGCAACTACCTGGAGGTGGCATACCTGGTCGTCCATGGCGAGCTGCCCACCAAGGCTCAGTATGATGAGTGGGTCCACACCATTACCCATCACACCATGGTCCACGAGAACCTCAAGAAGTTCATGGACGGGTTCAACTACGATGCCCACCCCATGGCCATGCTGGTGAGCAGCTTGGCCGCCCTCGCCACCTTCTACCCCGCCTCCAAGAAAGTCAGGGATGCGGAGACTCGCAAGCTTGAGATCTATCGGCTCATCGGCAAGGTGATCACCCTGGGGGCGATGGCCTACCGCCACACCAAGGGCCTTCCTTACGTGATGCCGGACAACGATCTGAGCTACGCCGGCAACTTCATGAACATGCTCTGGAAGATGGCGGAGCCCAAGTACAAGCCGAATCCCGTCCTGGAACGGGCGCTCGACGCGCTGTTCATTCTCCATGCCGATCACGAGCAGAATTGCAGCGCCAACGCCATGCGGAGCGTCGGAAGTTCCGAGGCCGATCCCTACTGCACCGCCGCCGGAGCCACCGCGGCGCTGTTCGGACCGCTGCACGGCGGGGCCAACGAGCAGGTCCTGCGCATGCTGCGACAGATCGGGTCCAAGGACAAGATCCCGCAGTTCGTCCAGGATGTGAAGGATCGCAAGGCCCTCCTGATGGGGTTCGGCCACCGGGTGTACAAGAACTACGATCCCCGGGCCCGGATCATCAAGCGGCTGGCCGAGCAGGTGTTCGAGGTGACGGGAAGGAACCCGCTCCTCGACATGGCCATGGAACTCGAGCGGATCGCCCTGGAGGACGAGTTCTTCGTCAAGCGGAAGCTGTACCCCAACGTGGACTTCTACTCCGGGATCATCTACGAGGCCATGGGCTTCCCCACCGACTTCTTCACGGTCCTCTTCGCCATCCCCCGGATGTCGGGGTGGCTGGCCCAGTGGCAGGAGTTGATCACGGACCCGGAGCAGAAGATCGCGCGGCCGCGGCAGGTCTACAGCGGCGTGGCCATCCGGGACTTCGAGCCCATCGAGAAGCGGAAGAAGTAGCGGGACGCGGTCCCGCCGCCAGGTGTTCGCACAGGGCGAGGGGGTTCCCCTCGCCCTGTGCGTCTTTTCACCGACGGCTCGGACCAGCCCGTCCCACCTCGCGCCGCCTCACCCTGTTGGCCCCTCAGGCCTTCGTCCCTGCCTTCCGGGGGGCCTTCTCCTTGTAGAAGAGCATCACCAGGACGTCGTCGGCATTGGTCGTGTGATTGTGGAAGATCTGCACGGTCTCGTCCTCGACCTCGACGCCCGGATGCCCGGCCAGCCACGCGTTCATGGCCGCGGCCAATTCCTGGTGGCGCGCCACCGGTTCCACGAAGATCTGAACATTCATCGCGTCTCCTCCTTCAGCCTGCTGCGGGCCAGTGCGAATGGCATGGGCCACGTTCCTCGATGCCGCCAGAAGAGTCTACCATGTGCTCGCGCGGCCGGACAGAGCAAAGGGACATCACCCCGCGGCGGCCAGGGCCTCGCCTGCAGTGGCGCGTTGCGGCCGGGGCCCGTTTCGGGAGAAGCGGAGCGGGAATGCTCTGACCCAGAGCGGTCGCTCACTCACCCCGGCCAACTTCCACGAGATAGCCGCGCCGGAGCATCCAGGCCGTCTCCGCCACGGAGATCCGCTCGACCACGTCCAATGGGACGCCGGCCCCCTCGGCGACCTCCTCCACCTCCCGGGCCGGATCCGGCCGGGCCGTCGGCGCCTCGTCCGATTCGCGCTGCCTCTGGCGGTACACCTCGGCCATGACCCGGTCCACCGTTGACCGGTCCAGCTCGGTGGCGAGGCAGATCTCGTGATGCAGCTTGTCGATCACGACGTACAGGTCGACGATCGTGTGGCGCGACTGTACCCCGCAGGCCTGGCAGAACCAGAGGACGGGGTGGCCCACCTCCGGACAGCCCACCGGGGGGACGGCGTCCGTATCCCAGACGGCCTCGCTCCCGCACGCCGTGCACTCGAGAAGGAAATCGGGAGGCATCGATTCCCATCGCAGCGAACAGGCCGCGGCCTGCCAAGTCTGGGGCGGCCGTCCGCAGTCAAGTTGATCGCCCGGACTCACGCAGGAGAGCCCACAGCAGGATCGCCGCGGCCGCCGCCAGGATGGCTCCCGTGCCGAAGGCGACGCCCGCGCCGAGCCGCTGCCAGAGCCAACCCGTCAGCAGGCTGGCGGGGAGCGCCGTGATCCCGATGGCCGTGTGGTACACGCCGTAGGCGCTGGCACGGGCGGCCGCCGGCGTGAGGTCGGCGACCAGCGCTTTCTCCACGCCCTCGGTGAGGCCGAAGTACAGGCCATAGACCAGAAAGAGTCCCCAGGCCTGCCCCGGGCTTCCCACCACGGCGAACCCCGCATACACGGCCGCGTACGTAAGCCACCCGGCCACGATCGTCCCCCGCCGGCCGATGCGGTCCGACAGAATTCCGGCGCAAAGCGAGCTGGCGGACTTCACGACGTGGAGCGCCGCCCACAGGAGCGGAACGGCCGCCTCGGCCACACCCGCCTCGCGCGCGCGCAGGAGCAGGAAGGCATCGCTGCTGTTTCCCAGGCTGAAGAGCGTCACGATGCCGAGGAAGGCCTTGAAGCGCGCATCGTACGGCCGGAGGGTGAGGAGGGGGAGGCGCGCCGGCGCCCCTTGCGCGAGGACGTCCCGCACGGCGCAGACGAGCACGAGCACAGACAGGGCCGCGGGGATGCCGGCCAGCCAGAAGATCGCCCGGTAGCTTCCCCCGACCACGGGCAGGAGGAGGAAGGCCAGGACGGGTCCCGCCACGGCGCCCAGATGATCCATGGCGCGGTGAAAGCCGAAGGCGGCTCCCCGCGCCCCCGCCGGGGTGGAATCGGCGATCAGCGCATCCCGCGGCGAGGTCCGGACGCCTTTCCCGACCCGATCCAGGAACCGGATGCCCAGGACGTGGCTCGGGAGGAGCGCCACGGCCATCAGCGGGCGGGTGAGCGAGGACAGCCCGTAGCCCCACGTCACCAGCGCCTTCCGCCGGCGGAGACGATCCGACAGCCAGCCCGAGATCAACTTCAGCAGGCTGGCCGTGGTCTCGGCCACCCCCTCCACGAGCCCGACGAACGCCGTGCCCGCCCCCAAGGTCCGCGTCAGAAACAGCGGGAGGAGCGGGTACACCATCTCCGTGCTGGTGTCCGTGAGGAGCGAGACCGCCCCCAGCGCGCGAACGTTGGGCGTGATGCCGGCCCCGAGAGCCCATCCTTTCGCCGGCGTGACCGGTGGCGCCGAATCGGCCTGGCGCGTCGTCATGGCCGCCCCTCTGCTGCCGCGAGCCGGTGCATTGCCCTCCCCGCGCTCGATCGGAGTCTACTCCACTCCAACGCGCGGTCAAGCGGTTTCAGCCCGCTGGTGTCCCGCGCCCGAAGTTCGTTGACGAATTACGCTCGGCCCCAGGGGCGTCCCTCCCGGACGCGAATCGGTGGCCTGATGGCCCGAGAGCCGCCTGGCGATTCGGCGCTCACCACGTCCTGAAATTTCATTGCAAAGGTCCGGGAAAGCCGTTAGTCTTACGTTTCCGATGGGTGGTGAGTTGGAGGCAGCGCCATGGTGATCGCCAGGCCGGGTGTCCCGGCCGCCCGTCCATGATCCAGTTCTTCCATGTCTACAAGACGTACGGCAGGGACGTCGAAGCCCTCGTTGACATCACCCTCCACATCCAGAAGGGCGAGTTCGTCTTCATCGCCGGCCCCAGCGGCGCCGGGAAGACCACGCTGCTCCGCCTGATCTTCCGCGACGAGCTGCCGACCTCGGGGCAGATCCTGGTGAACGGCCGGAACGTCGTGAAGCTACCGGGGCGCGCCATCCCGCACCTGCGGCGGAGCATCGGCGTGATCTTCCAGGACTTCAAGCTCCTGCGGGACCGCTCGATCTTTGACAACCTGGCGTTGGTCTACCGGGTCCTGGGAGTCCCCGCGGCGGTGGGCAAGCGCAAGGCGGCCAACCTCTTGAAGCTGGTGGGGCTGAGCCACAAGGTCCAGATGACGCCGTACCGGCTCTCCGGCGGCGAGCAGCAGCGGGTGGCCATCGCCCGGGCGCTGATGAACGATCCCGTGCTGCTCCTGGCGGACGAGCCCACGGGCGATCTCGACGCCGAACTCGCCGTGGACGTGATGCGCCTGCTGGGCGACATCCACGCCAAGGGGACGACCGTCGTCGTGGCGACGCACGACATGAACATGGTGCGGGATCTGGGGCGGCGCACGATCATCCTGAAGGGAGGCCGCATCGTCGAGGAGCATCCGTAATGACCAATTTCAAATGGCCAATGACCAAAGGGGGGTGCGCATGGCGTAAGGGGCTTTGACGGCGCCCACCGCGCGCGCCGCCATTGGGATTTGGTCATTGGTCATTCGATCCGGATGGTTCACAAACCCCTTTCGGGAGTATCCGGATCGGCAGGGTTCGGAGCAAGGACGCCTCTGGGGGACGGAGCGCGCATGGAGCGCCTGCGGTACATTCTCCAGGATGCCCTGGTCAACATCCGGCGGAGCGGCTGGGGGGGCCTGGCCTCCATCGGGACGATCGCGTTCTCCTTCGTGATCGTGGGCATCTTCCTGATCATCACTGGCAACCTGGGGGCCCTGGTCAGCGAGTGGAAAGAGCAGTTCCAGGTCACGGTCTTCCTGGAGGACGGGATCACGGCCGAGCAGCTCACCCTCCTCAAGAAGCGGATCCAGAGCGAGCGCGCCGTGAAGGCCATGACTTATACCTCCAAGGAGGAGGCCTTGCAGAGCTTCAAGCGCGAGCTGAAGGGGAAGGAGTCGCTCCTGGAGGGCCTGGGCGAGAACCCCATCCCGGCTTCGCTCCAGCTCCGGATCCACGATGCGTACCAGACGCCGGAAGCCCTCCGCCAGTTCACCGCCTCCCTCGGCCGCCTGGAGGGCGTGGAGGACGTCCTGTACGGCCAGGAGTGGGTGGACCGCCTCACCGCCGCCGTGCGGATGCTCCGGCTGCTGGGGCTGAGCGTGGGCCTGGCGCTGGGGATGGCCTCGCTCCTGATTGTGAGCAACACGATCCGCCTGGCGGTGTACGCCCGGGCGGAGGAGATCGAGATCATGCGGCTCGTGGGCGCCACCAAGCTCCACATCCGGGCCCCCTTCCTGCTTGAGGGGATGATCCAGGGGGGGCTGGGGGCGACGCTGGCCCTGCTCCTCCTGTTCGGGGCCTACCGGGCCACCCTCTGGCAGCTCCAGCTCACGCCGGGACAGATCTTCGGCATGGGCGTGGGCAGCTTCCTCGATCCCCAGTGGGTGGGCGCCATGCTCGTGGCCGGGGCGGGCGTGGGGGCATTCGGCAGCCTCATCTCGGTGGGTCGCTTCTTGCGCGCCTGAGTGAGTCGCCTGAGTGAGTCGGAGGATGATCCTGCCCGTGACGCGGCGTCGCCGGTTCTCCGGTTCACCGGTTCAGCGGTTCACCGGCCTCCTGCTGGTCTGGGCCATCCTGCAGGGCGGGGCCGGCCCCGCCTTCGGGGCGACGGAGGGCAAGGCGCCCCGAACACAAGAGAGTCGGGAGCGCCTGAGGGAGGTCCAGCGGGAGCTGGGCCGCGAGCGCGAGAAAGCCCGGCAGGCGGGGCAGAAAGAGGCCAGCCTGGCCCGGGAGCTCCAGCGCCTCGATCAGACCCTCAAGGAGAGGACGCAAACCCTCCGGGGGCTCGAGGCGAAGCTCCGAGACAGCACCCAGCGGATTGGCAGGCTCTCGCAGGACATCGGTGCCACGGAGGGGCGCCTCGCCCGCAGCCGCACGCTGCTGAAACGGCGGCTGCGGGCGATCTACAAGCAAGGCCGGTTCGGGTACGTGCGCATGCTCCTCTCGGCGGAGGATTTCTCGGCCGCAGGCCGCCGCATCAAGTACCTGTCGGCCGTGGCGGCGCAGGACCAGCGTCTGATGCAGACGTACAGCGCGGCGCTGGCCGACCTCTCCCAGAAGCGCGCCGAACTCACGCGGTACAAGGCCGAGGTGGCCGACGCCAAGGAGAAGGCCGCCACCACCCGCGGGCAGATCGCCGAAGAACAGCGCAAGCGCCGGATCCTCCTGGCCAGCGTCCGGGAGGAGAAGGCGGGCCACCTGACCAAGATCAAGGAGCTGGAGGCGTCGGCCAGGGACCTGCAGGCGCTCATCGTGCGGCTGCAGAGCGAGGAGGAGCGGCAGCGCCGCAGCAGCCGCCCCCCGGCGCGACGCGAGGCCCCGGGCGGGAAAGAGGAGGCCCCCGACCTTCGCGATGACGGCCGCTTCGAGCGGCTCAGGGGCAAGCTTCCCTGGCCGGCGGCCGGCCCGCTGGGCTCCACCTTCGGGCGGCAGGAACACCCGCGGTTCCACACCGTAACGTTCAACCGCGGGATCGAGATCGCCGCGCCCGAGGGCAAGGACATCGTGGCGGTGGCGGAGGGGTCGGTTATTTACGCCGACTGGTTCAAGGGCTACGGTCGGCTGATCATCCTGGATCATGGGGGGGGCTACTTCACGCTGTACGCCCACGCGTCCGAGATCCTGATCCGCCCGGGCGAGAGCGTCTCGCGCGGGCAGGTGATCGGCAAGGTCGGAGACACCGGGTCGCTGGAAGGCCCGCTACTGTACTTCGAGCTACGCCACAAGGGGAAGCCGCAGGACCCGCTGGCCTGGCTTCAGCCCCGGACGCCCTGAACGCCGTCCGCAGGCCCTGGCGTTCTCCCCGCAGCGCGACCGGCACACGGATGCACAAGTGGTCACAGGGCGATCCCGCCCTCGGCGGGATCCCGGGCCGAGGTCCCCAGTAAGGGAGGGTATTCGCATGGTTTCCGTCCGACACAGCGGTTGGTGGAAGGGCGTGGTCATCGCCGGCACCCTGGTGCTTCTCGTCTTCACCGGGGGGGTCCAGCGCGGGATCACGGCCGTCGAAGACACCTACGACAAGCTCAAGGTCTTCACCGAGATCCTCTCGCTGGTCCAGTCTAACTACGTGGAAGAGGTGAACTCCCGGGACTTGATCTACGGCGCGGTGAAGGGGATGCTGGACACGCTGGATCCCCACAGCGCCTTCATGCCGCCCGACGCCTTCAGAGAGATGCAGGTGGAGACCCAGGGGAGTTTCGGCGGGCTGGGCATCGAGATCACGGTGAAGGACCGGATGCTGACCGTGGTCGCCCCGATTGATGGCACCCCGGCCGAACGCGCCGGCATCCAGCCCGGCGACCGGATTGTGAAGATCGAGGGCCAACCCACCAAGGACATGACCCTGATGGACGCGGTGAGGAAGCTGCGCGGGCCCAAAGGGTCCAAGGTGACCATCAGCATCCTGCGGGAGGGGTTGCCGGATCCGATGGACATCCCGCTGGTCCGCGAGACGATCGAGGTCCACAGCGTCCGCAGCAAGGATCTGGGGGATGGCATCTACTACGTCCGCATCACCTCGTTCCAGGAGAAGACCTCGAAGGATCTGGAGAAGGCGCTGGAGCAGGCCCAGAAGGCCGGCGATGCCGCGTTGATCCTGGACCTCCGGAATGATCCGGGCGGCCTGCTGAACCAGGCGGTGACGGTGAGCGACATGTTCCTGGACAAAGGCCAGCTCATCGTCTACACGCAGGGGCGCATCAAGAACCAGGATCTCCGCTTCACCGCGGAGCACAGCGACGGGCTGCCCAAGTGGCCCATGGTGGTCCTGGTCAACGGCGGCTCGGCCAGTGCCTCGGAGATCGTGGCCGGCGCCCTCCAGGATTGGAAGCGGGCCGTGCTGATTGGCACCAAGACCTTCGGCAAGGGGTCGGTCCAGACGGTGATTCCGCTCTCCGACGGGTCGGGCCTGCGCCTGACCACGGCCAAGTACTTCACCCCCCGCGGCCGGTCCATCCATGGGATCGGGATCACCCCGGATATCATCGTGGAGCTGCCCAAGCCGGACCTCACGGCGCAGCGCCAGGAGGACGCGCGCCGCCTGGCGGCCGGCGAGCGCCCGCGCGAGCAGCGGATCGGTGAGCAAGAGGGTGAGAGTGTGGAGATCGGGCGTCGGGACGTGGTGGATCTTCAGAAAGACGTCCAGCTCCAACGAGCCGTGGAGATCCTGAAGGCGACGAAGATCCTGGAGAAGAGTGTCCCGCCTGCGAAGGCCGAGGCGAAGTCGGCCGGCTAGCTCTGCAACGACAGGCAATCAGGCACACCCAGGGGGTACCCGGCAATCAGGGATTCCGGGTTGCCGGATTGCCCGGTTGCCCAGGTGCTATGATGCTGATCCTCGGCATCGAGACCTCCTGTGATGAGACGGCCGCAGCGGTTCTGGAGGACGGCCGCCGCATCCGGAGCAACGTCGTGGCCTCCCAGGTGGAGCTGCACGCCCCCTACGGCGGGATTGTCCCGGAACTCGCTTCCCGCCGCCACCTCGAGGCGATCCATCCAGTCCTGGACCGCGCCCTCGCCGATGCCGGCGTAAGCCTTGCGGACCTCGCGGCGCTGGCGGTGACGGTGGGGCCAGGGCTGGTGGGGTCGCTTCTCGTGGGCGTGTCCGTCGCCAAGGCCATCGCCTTCGCCCGGGAACTCCCCCTGGTCGGGGTGAACCACCTCGAGGGACACATCGCAGCCGCCTTCCTGGAATTCCCGGCGCTCGCCCACCCCTTCGTGGCTCTGGTGGTGTCGGGGGGCCACACGCATCTGTACCAAGTGCCGGTCGAGTGCGAGTATCGGTTGCTGGGCCGGACGCGGGACGATGCAGCTGGCGAGGCCTTCGACAAGGTCGCCAAGTTCCTGGGCCTCGGTTACCCTGGCGGCCCGGCGATCGAGCAGGAGGCCAAGGGCGGCGACCCCCAGGCGATTCCGTTCCCCCGGGCGGCCTTCAGCAATGGCAACCGGGACTTCAGCTTCAGCGGCCTCAAGACGTCGGTGGTGCACCACCTGAAGGGCCTGAAAAGGATGACAGGCTTAGGCCCGGCGCCGGGGGCGCCGCCGGCCGGCTCCCAGGAGTTGCGCGATCTCTGCGCCAGCTTCCAACAGGCGGCCGTGGACATGCTGACAGAGCGGGTGATGGCTGCCGCCCGGGACCTCCCGGTCAGCCGGATCGTGGTGGCGGGCGGCGTCGCCTGCAACGGCGCCCTGCGGCAGGCCCTCCAGGCCGAGGCAGAGGCCGAGGGGATCCATCTTTTCATCCCCTCCCCGGCGCTCTGCACGGACAACGCGGCCATGATCGCCGGCGCCGGCGCCGTCCGCCTCCGGCGCGGGGAGCGGGCCGGCTGGGATCTCAACGCCGCGGCCAGCCTGCCGCTCACCTGACGATGCCCTCCCCGAGTCCGCCGATGGCCCGGTGCATTCTCACCTACGGCCATCCGATCCTCCGCAAACCGACCCGGCCCGTTGCCGATTTCGACGACGACCTGGATCGGCTCATCGACGACATGGTGGCCACTATGTACGCCGCGCCCGGGGTGGGCTTGGCCGCCAATCAGGTGGGAAGTCCCCTCCGCCTCTTCGTGGCCAATCCGTCCGAGGATCACGACCCGTCGAAGCTTCTGGTCGTGATCAATCCCGAACTGGTCGAAGCCGACGGCGCGCTCGTCACCGAGGAGGGTTGCCTGTCCATTCCCGATTTCCGCGAAGAGGTGCCGCGGGCTCGCCGGGTCCTGATCCGGGGCCTGGATCGCGCCGGGCGGCCCATCCAGGTCGAGGGGGAGGATCTCTTGGTCCGCATCTTCCAGCACGAGCTGGACCATCTGAACGGCGTCCTCTTCCTGGACCGGCTGAGCCCGGCCAAGCGCGACATCATGGTCCGCAAGCTCAAGAAGGCCCTCCGCGCCAAATAGGCCCGTCCCGCCCCTCGGGCGAGGCCGCATCGGCGGATACGCAATTACGCAAGCCTGGCCCCCATTCCCTCTTCGATCAGGTGCCGGACAGCCAGAGGGATGTTCGGCTTCACGCCGCGTCCTCCCATCTGCGGCCGCCTCGTTCGTGCAGATTACCCTCGCTGCCTCCGTTTGGCGTTCTGCACCTTCCACAAGAGCGCCGGGTGCACCCGAAGCCGTTCAAGAAGCTCCGGGAAATCGCCGGCGATGAGCTCAGGGAGAAACTCCCCCCACTGAAGGCGCTCGACGTACTCCCGTTCCGGTGCGGAAAGGTCGAGCAGCGGTGAGAGTACCTCGCGCGCTTGCGCCTCCAGGTTCTCCCTGCTGACACGCTCCTCCCCTCGAAGAAACGGCGCCAGCTCCCGGTCAAGATCCGCTTGCGAGAACGCCTGGAGACGGCGGGTGTCGTACGCGGTCAGGGCCCTCGGCAGGACCCCGCTGAGCGCGACGAACAGGCGGCGGAACGCAACGGGGTCCTGGGGCGGCGCCAGGGCAAATTGGGCGGCGTCGTAAAGATCGCGGGCCGCAACACGGTCGAGGAGGGCCAAGAGCTTCCCTGCCATGATTTCCCCGAACCCGGCGATTCGTCCGCGGCGAGGCGCTCCAGGTATTCCCGGCTATACCTCAACGGAGGATCGCTCCTTGCCCCATTGGTCGGAAACCACGAGGTTCCATCGGTTGAGGAATCGTCCTCCGGCCCGTCCACGCACGAGGTAGGTCGGCGAACGGGGCCGCTCCCGCGCCAGGCGATCGAGGAATTCCGACGGGACGAAGAGGCGCTCTGCCTCCTGTTCTAGGAAGGCCCCGACGATGGCAAACAACCGGCGTTGCCCGAGCCGGTCGAGGTATCCGGCGACGCGATCGAGATCAAACGTAGGGACCCCCCGGAGGCTTTGCAGCGCCTAATGGGGGACGCTCCAGTCTTTGTCGCCTTGCGAGGAACCGGTAAGCCGCCAAATGCGGGACATGGTCGTCTCTTCGGTGTCGGGGGAGAATCCTCCCCTCCGCGTCGTCAACCCGGCAGGCTGGGAACGTTAGAAGGTTGGAAGGTTGAGACGTGAGGCCGAAGGTGCGTGGTTGTCTCCCGAGTTTCGGCACGAGGCTCCGATGCGCGGGCTGCGCTGCTACGCCGGCGGTGCGCCCAGGCGGAACCGCCACTTGCAGTACATGTCATCGGGGTGAGGGTCGGGAGGAGCAAACAGACATTCCACGGAGATCCGCTCGTCTATTGCGCGGGCAAAGCTTGTGAACTCCCCGCGGTGCATCTCCTTGCACGTGTACTCGCCCAGCCCGCGTTTCTTCCGCGCTTCCTGTGTCGGGCAAGACGGGACAGAAATCACGACCTCGTCCGCCTTTTCCTCGATTTGGTAGCCCACGAGGATCGTCCACGGGAAATACCGCAGGGCCTGCACGAATCCCCCAAGCCCCCGTTCCGTGATGCCGAATCGCCGCACGATATCCTTGGCCGCCATGCCGGACACACGGGTCCAGACGTCCTCGTTGATGCGCTCCGCCGTGGCCTGACTAAATCGCTCGCCCACAAGGATGAACCAGAACGCATCAACTACCCGGTAATGCCACAGAAGAAACTCCAGGTAGCTCTTCAGTTTCGGGGAATCCATTCCCTCAAAAATCGTCGTGTCCATCGGTGGCACCTCTATGAAAAGGGACCGGACACCTTGGAGGCCCCAGGCCTTGAATTTGCGAGGGCCCGGAGGTAGATGTTCTGTCGGGTCGGCGCGTCAGGATTCTCGGGAAGACCTGCGACCCTTGCCGTGAAGTACCTGATCCGAGAGAGTTGGAAGCCCTTGGGGAGGAGGAAGTGGCAGAGCTTCGAAAGGTCAAGCCATTTGTTGTATGGCGTGCCTTTGACGCAGCCGTAGTAGAAGTTGAAACCGTCAATGTAGGCGTTGACGGTGGGCATAAAATGCTGAGGCTGCCTCGCGGCAGCCTCGCTCCCGCCCCCCGAAGGGAGCGGGGGGGTACAGCCAGTCACGTACCACGGGATGCTAGCACCCAGGCTTCTGACATGTCAAGGATGAACGCGAGCGGACGTGCGGTCGGGTAAGGCGGTGGCGCGGACCGGGCTTCGAATGATGCCGACGTTTCCACCGCCTCCCCTAAAATTCCGTACGGCGGGTTTTCCCCAGTACGGCTTCAAGATCAGCCTGTCAGTGGGAGCCTGCCCAAACGACGACCGGGTTAAGCGTGCTCCCCGCATGCCCCGATCAGCACCTGGTTTGCTCCCACCTTCGCGCACCCCCCGCCTACGTGATCCACAGTACTCCGGTAGCTAGCCCCGAAGGGCAATCCGGAGGGATCGTCGTCGCGGGATGCGCCGCTGACCCCAGGGGTCCTTGGCTCCGGGCCGAGTTCTGCTGTCTCGGCCCATCGTGGCTTACTACGACCCCATCCGCCAGTCTCGCAGGCACGAGGCCACTTCACGAGTCTTCCTCGCTTATAGGCCCCGCCTTCGCTGTGCGGGAGCGCCGAGGCGACCCGCGAGACCTTCCCGACTTTCCCTGGCGTGCTGTCCGCACGTGCCGCCGACCCTACCCCGGTGGGTCCGCTGGCCCCTCCCGTTCGTGCTGGGCCCAGCGATACCAGGCTCCCTCGAATTACAAGCGAGTCGCCACCCACATCCCCGTCTCTGCCAGCAATCCCCGACGAGGGTCCCTTTCGAGGCTGCATCGTTCGCGTCATGCTGCGGCCCGTGCGTTTGCCCGGCCCTCCTGGCTGGCTTGGACGAGGCGTACTGCCCCGCCTGCTGAGGTACCGTGTCACTCCCGCTTTTGGCACTGGCCGTCGCCGGGCAGTGCTGGGAGTCAGGCTAGATGGGCGAACGGGAAATCTCCCATCGTCGGGACTTGCACCCGACTAGTCACGACAGGTAGTGCGGCTGCACTGTAATGGGGAACCCTGCCACTCCAGTCAGCTTGCGGAGACATAAGGCGGGACGTAGC
>Ga0315268_10000359_pt1 | contig 53563 bp, 82 predicted proteins | sample C1_top_MG_FD_204535 | JGI IMG/M metagenome (GOLD analysis project Ga0315268, IMG submission 204535) | Sediment microbial communities from Yellowstone Lake, YNP, Wyoming, USA - C1_top | ecosystem: Environmental > Aquatic > Freshwater > Lake > Sediment | place: USA: Wyoming | collected 2017-08-01 | reverse complement strand
TGCAGCATGCGCTTCGGGTACAAGGACCGTGGTCGCAGTACCCGAAGCGCATGCTGCAGCAGCGCGCCCGCGGGTTCGCCCTGCGTGACGCCTTCCCGGACAAGCTGCGCGGGATCATCTCGAGCGAAGAGGCTGGAGACTTCGTGCACATCGCAGCCGAACCTCTCGACGTGACCGAGCAAGAGCCGAGCCGTCCGCCCGAGGGGCGCAGCACGTTCGGCAAGAAGGCCGCGTCGCCGGCCGAGACCGAGACGTACGACCCCAAGACTGGCGAGATCGTGGAGACAACGAAGCCCGAGGAGCCAGCCTCACCAAAACAGATGACCGCCGAGGAAGTGATGCGAGAGCGCTCGGCACTCATGAACACGAAAGAAGCGGGGTTCTAAATGCACATCACCGAATTGAGAGCCGAGAACGTCAAGCGTCTGGTCGCCGTGAGTGTGAAACCCGACGGATCGCTCGTCGTCGTGGGCGGTCGCAACGGTCAGGGAAAAACGTCGCTGCTGGACTCGATCGCCATGGCTCTAGGAGGAAAAGACCTCGTTCCGGCCGAGCCTCTGCGCCGCGGTGCGAGCAAGGGCGAGGTCTGCGTGACGCTCGACGACGGCACGGTCATCAAGCGCACGTTCACGCCTGCCGGCGGGGGTACCCTCGCCGTGACCAACAAGGACGGAGCGAAATACGGATCGCCACAGAAGATGCTCGACGGGCTCGTCGGCAAGCTGTCGTTCGACCCGCTCGCATTTTCTCGCATGGACCCCAAGGCCCAGGCCGAGACGGTGCGCGAACTCGTCGGGCTCGACCTATCCGCGATCGAGGCGAAGCGCCAAGCCGCGTACGATAAACGCACGGACATCAACCGCGAGGCCAAACGCATCGAGGGCGCGCTCGCGAAGCTGCCACCTTCGGTCGAAGGCGCCCCGACGGCCGAGGTATCGATCCATGACCTGTCCGCCGAGCTGTCGACGAGGCGACAGCACAACGCCAAGAGAGCGACGATGGCGAGCGGGCTTGAGCAACTGCGCAAGTCGGCGGTGTCTTACAAGGAGAAGATCGCAAAATTCGAGAGCGATCTAGAGATGGTGCGACATGAACTCGATCATGTCACGGCGACTGGTAGATCTCTGTCTGCCGAACTCGCCGCGACGTCTGAGGCGAATGAGGCCGAAGTGCTCAAACAGATCGAGGATGTGCAGAACATCAACGCGGCGGCGCGCCATGCCATCGAGCGGAGGAAGCTCGCCGCCGAACTGGCCGAGCAGACTGCGAAGTCGGACGCGCTGACCGACGAGATTTCTGCGGCCGAGGACCACAAGCGCGAGAAGCTCGAGGCCTGCAAGATGCCGATCGACGGCCTCGCCTTCGACGAGTCGGGCGTCACGCTCGCCGGACTCCCGCTGGCCCAGGCATCGAGCGCCGAGCAATTGCGCGCGAGCGTGGCGATCGGCCTCGCGATGCACCCGAAGCTCAAGGTGTTGCTCGTGCGAGACGGGTCGCTGCTCGACGAGCAGAGCCTCGCGATGGTCGCGGAGATGGCGTCCTTGGCCGAGGCGCAGGTGTGGGTCGAACGCGTAGGCAAGGGCGACGAGTGCACGGTCGTAATCGAGGACGGGCATGTAGTCTCAGACGCCAAGCCGGCGCGTGTACAGGCCGCGTTGCCGATGCGCGAGCCGGGCGCGGAGGGGTGACGTCGTGCCAATCAGCCCCGAAAACAAGTCCCGCTACCCGCACAACTGGCCGGCTATCTCGCGGTCAATTCGAGGACGGGCCGGCGACCGCTGCGAGTGCACCGGCGAGTGCGGCCTGCACCACGGCCGGCGATGCGAGGAGCGCAACCGCACGCCTGCGACGTGGGCGAGAGGTAAAATCGTGCTGACAGTCGCGCACCTTGACCACATGCCGGAGCACTGCAGCCCGTCGAACCTGCGGGCGCTCTGTCAGCGCTGTCATTTGCGCTACGACCGAGAGCATCATGCGGAGACGAGGGCCAGAACATGACCGACATCCTCGAAAAGCTCCGCTCCAAGCACGCCGCCGACGTCTTCGTCTCCGAATGCAAGGACGGGCCGACGCAGTCCGGATCGCACCACCGCCTCGATGCGTGGGCAATGCGACGAAGTTGGTCTCCGATCACGATGATCGGGTACGAAATCAAAGAGTCGCGGTCGGACTTCCTGCGCGACGACAAATGGCCGGCGTATCTGCCGCTGTGCCACCAGCTCTATTTCGTCTGCCCGCGCGGCCTCATTCAGCCGGAGGAACTCGGCGAGGGCGTAGGCCTGCTCTGGTCGGGCGAGGGTGAGCGTCTGCATACCAAGCGCAAGGCAGCGAGACGCGAGATCGAGTTGCCCGCCGCGCTGCTCGTCTACGTGTTGATGTGTCGTACAAAGATCACCAGGGAGCGCGTTGAGGAGACGTCGGGCGACCGCGAATATTGGTGGCGATGGCTCGAGGATAAAAACGACCGCGCGGACCTCGGCCGCAGAGTCTCGCGGCGTATTCGCGAGATGGTCCTGGGCGCGTCAACAAGAGTCTCTGCGGCCGAGACGAAGGTCGCATCGTATGAGTCGCTCCGCTCTGAGCTGACGGCGCGCGGAATCAATCCCGACGACCATTGGGCCGTCGATGCGTTCCGCCGCGATCTTGGCGATCTGGTGTCCGGCGGGCTCGTCACGCTCGACCGAGACCTGGCAAACATCGAGCGAGTCGTTGGCCAGATGCGCCGCGCCGTCGATGCGCAGAAAAAAGGAAAGGCCGCATGAGCGCCGACGCCGCACGCAAGCTAGAAGACGGACGCCTCAACCGCCACGCCGCGGCGCAGTATCTCGGCGTGTCCGTGTCGTGGAAAGCGACGCCTGTATGTGCTCGACGCTTGGACATCCCGGGCGCGGAGGAAACGACCATGAACGTGAAACAGCTGATCGAGATCCTGGAGGACCTGGACCCCGAAGCGGAGGTCCTGCTCATGAGCCAGCAGAGCTGGCCCTTCGAGAACGGGATCGCCGGGGTCGCGGTCCGTGAGGACCTCGTCGAGGACGACGAAGACCTCGATGACGAAGATCGCGAGGAACCCCGGTTCGAAAAGGGCACGGCGCGGAACGACGTCTTCATCGTCGAAGGCCAGCAGCTTCGCTACGGCAGCAAGGCCGCGTGGGACGCGGCTCGCCGCTGAAGGAGGACGACCATGAAGAAGACCATCGGCACCGTCACCACCTACCACGGCAGCGAGCACGCGTACCTCCGCGGCCACAAGGTCCGCATCGTTGCGGTGATGAAGGGCGCGGCCTCGCCCGACCACGACCCGGACAAGGACGGCACCTACCTCCGCGATGAGGAAGACGTGGCGCGCGCTGGCGGCATCACCGCCGACGACCGCATCGAGGTGCAGCCCTGGATCGAACAGGAGGGGCGCTTCAGCTTCGTCGCCAGCGACCCCAGAGCGATCGACCTCGGGTGCTTCAAGCACCTCGCAAAGGAAATAGTTGATGGCAACGATGATTAAAGACGAGCAAGAATATTGGGCAGTCGTCGAGCTGATGGGTTACGTCCGCATGGCGGGTAAGGTCTCCGAGGTCGAGCGCTACGGCGCCAAGTGCGTCCGCATCGACATCCCCGACGGCGCCGGATTCAAGACGCAGTTTTTCGGCGGCGCCTCGCTCTACCGAGAGACGCCGTGCACAGAGGAAGTAGGCCGAGCAATCGCAGCGCGCTGCATGCCAGCGCCCATCAACGCGTGGGACATGCCACAGCGGCCGGCACTGGTCGCGCCTCCGTGCACCTTCTGCGGTGGAGACATGCACGACGGAGAGGCCCACGGTTCGGGGGTTTACGACCTGTCGTCTCTGACCGGCGATGACGACGAGGACCTTGGGAACAACGGCGTCGACGATGACAGCGGAGGGAGGCCGTTCTGATGCGCGCCCTCACCCTCATTCAGCCCTGGGCCTGGGCTATTGCCCATGCCGGCAAGCGAGTCGAAAACCGTGAATGGCAGCCGCCGGACTCATTGTTCGGCCAGCGGGTTGCCATCCACGCGGGGAAGAAATTCGACGACCGCGCACTTGTCTGGATTCGTGAGGAGACATCCGCACAAGTGCCCACAAAAGAGGAGTTTGTTCACGGCGCGATTGAGTGCGTGGCGACACTGCGCGGGTGCATTGCCCTCAAAAACTTTTGCGGTCGTGGCAACGGTCTGCTCACCCAGCAAGAAATCTGTGAGGCTATCGACTCGCCGTGGTTTGGTGGACCTGTAGGATGGGTGCTCGCCGACGTCGTTGCCCTGTCGTGCCCGGTGCCGTGCCGGGGCGCGCAAGGACTGTGGACCTTGCCGGATGATGTCGAGACTGAGGTGATGAGGCAACTCGTCTGCACGCAGGGATGCCACAACATCGACGATCCTGACAGCGACTACCGCGGGTGTTCTTGCGAGGGCGCGTGTCCGTGCCATGACGAGGTGCGGACGTGACCGAACAGCTCTACTACGTCCAGGACGCGCGGTATTACGTTGGCAATTGCATCCTGTGGTGGCGCAACGAGGGCATGGGCTACACCACCGACCTTGACGACGCCGGGCTTTTCACCGCGTCCGAAGTCGCCAGTATGCGCGACACTGACATCGCGTGGCCGCAGTCCGACGTTGAAAATCATCTGGTCAGGCATGTGCGGATCGAGGCTCTGCGCCGAGATGCATCTGAGAGATCGATCAGGGGCGGCATATGGACTGGAGCCAAGGAGATGTGCGTATGAGCCCGTGCCGAGTCATCACCGACAGCAGCGGTCACGCCGTCGGCTGGGTATGCTCTCGTGGCCGTCAGGCGAGTAAGCCCTGTGTCGGATGCGGGCGTCCGTCCGATCTGCTCTGCGACTACCCGCTGCACGGCGAGAAAAATGGCAAGACCTGCGACAAGCCCATCTGCCGGAGGTGCGCCAAGCACGTCGGCCATAACCGCGACTTCTGCCCGGCGCACGCGAGGATGACCGCGCCGGAGTTGCCGTGGAGGGAGCCGCCAAAACTATGAGCGCCGATGCAGCACGCAAAATCGAACCGGCAACGATGTCGGTTGACGACGCGGCGCACTACTTGGGAGTGAGCTCGTCACTATTGCGCAGACTGGCTCGCGAAGGCCGCGGGCCAGCAGTTTGCGTGATCGGGAGCGTTGTGCGATATCGCCCCTGCGCTCTCGACGAATACCTTGATGCGTGCGAGGCCGGCTCATGCTCTTCCGTCGCGGCTCTATCTGGTGGACCAAATTTCAGCATTGCGGCACCGAGTACCGTTTCACCACGGGTGAGAGAGATCGCCGAACAGCGGAGAAAAGAGCGCGCGCGATCCGCGTTGAAGTCGAATCACGAGAAGGTCCACCTGGACGGCGACGAGGCGTAGACCTATGCACCCTCGAAGCCATGGACATTGCGCGAGCGGAGGCGGACGGACTGGGCAGAGTACGTGTCCAGACGATAGAATGGCTATGGGCGCCGCTGATCCGCATCCTCGGCGAGCGCTTCGATGTGATGTCGTCAACGGTGGGGATCGTGCACCAGTACATAGGAAAGAGGCGAGGGGAGGGCGTCAAGGGGCAGACGATCAGACGCGAGGTGCAGGCCTTTGTTCGAGGACTTCGGATCGCCAAGCGGGACCGGGCGATTTTCGCTCTCCCGTTCGACCCCGACGACATTCCAAAGATCCGAAGCGACGCCCCCAACAGGAGCCAACAGGGCAAGCTCTGGGACCTCGCACAGATCGATCTTGTGTTGTCCAGGATGCATCCCAAAGCCGTGAGCGCTGGGCATCGCGACCGGTGCCGTCTGATTATGCTGACCGGACTTCGCATCGAGGAATTGCACCGGCTGCAACCGTCGTGGGTCGTCAAGTCGATCGGCGGCCAGGCAATCCTGCAGGTTCCTGCCGAGGGTGCGAAGTGGGGTCACCCTCGCGAGATTCCGCTCTGCGCCGAGGCCGATGGGATCATTGCGCGCCGCGCCCCGTTCCGGCGCCTAAAGCCGAACAAGTCGCTCGCGTGGGCCAGTTCCAAGGCCAAGATCTTGGGGGTTGTCACGCCGCGCGATTTGCGGCATTTCTATCTCACTCATGCGGCGAGACTTTCAGGGGACCCGATTGCAGCGCAGCGGCTTGGCGGACATGCCAACGTCGCGACGACTGGTCTCTACCTGCACGCCGATGCCCAGCGAACGATTGCGGCCGGGACCGCTGTGTCCGACTGGATCGCGATGCAGAAAACAGGGTCGAAGCCGGTACAGTAGGGTCGGTACAGCGGGTGAGCAAACCCGCATGGCAGGCGGATAGCTCAGGGGTAGAGCACTGGCCTTACAAGCCTGTTCCGGCCGCGTCTCCCCTCACACGTCACAGTTTTTCCTGGCAACATTCAGCACGCATGGTCACGGATTTTTCATCCGTGGTCGGCACAGAAGGTCGGTACAATGCCAATCCTCGATAGGCAGGCGCGGCGAATCTACAACCTCCGCTGGATTCAGCAGCGCAAACGCGAGGCGTACGCGGCAATGGGCGGTGCATGCGTGGGCTGTGGATCAATCGAAAAACTTGAGCTCGACCATATCGACCGCAGGATGAAGGTGAGCCATCGCATTTGGACATGGAGCGCGGCACGTCGGACGGAAGAAATCGCGAAGTGCCAGCTGCTTTGCGTCGACTGTCACAAAAAGAAGACACGATACGAATGGATTGCGGCGCGCAGGCATGGGACGCGGACCATGTACGAGATCGGGTGCCGGTGCGACGAGTGCCGTGGGGCCCAGCGCGCTCACGTCCGCGCGTGGCGAGCCCGCCGCGGGGCGGCATGAACATCACCGAATCAACACAAACGGCGCCGTCCTCGGACGGGCAAGGAGAGCAGTCAGCATGGCAGCAACAACCAGTCTTCCGCTCGAGCAGATCGCCGAGTCCCCCTTCAACCCGCGCCTTGACTCAGTGAAGGCAAAAAGGAACAGACACAGACCGGAGGGAAGCATGACGCTCAGCGTGGAGGGAAAGAAGCGCACGAAGAAGCAGAAGAAGGCGAGGGAGGCGTGACACAGCTTGCCTTTCAGCGGGTCCGAGGCGATCCCATTGCTGCGATCATCTACCAGATCAAGAGCAAGGAGGCCCCGACTAACATTGCGGAGATTCGACACCTAAGCCCCTTCCGGTATCCGGGAGGAAAGACCTGGCTCGTACCAGAGGTGCGAAAGTGGCTGACCGCTTCAAGTCATGCTGCATCGGTGTTTGTCGAGCCGTTTGCTGGCGGGGCGATGGCCGGGCTATCCGTCGCGCACGAACGCCTTGCGCGGGAAGTCTACCTTTGTGAACTGGATGACGACGTGGCCGCCGTCTGGTCATTGATTTTTCAGGGGAGCGAGTCCGACGCCCGATGGCTGTGCGAGCGCATCCGTGGTTTCGATGTCACGCTGGCAAACGTGAGACAGATACTTGACGGCACCTGCGCGAGCGTCCGACACCAAGCCTTCCGAACTATCGTCAAGAACCGGATGCAGCGCGGTGGAATCATGTCGGCTGGCGCTGGCTTGATGAAGGACGGTGAGGCGGGGCGGGGGCTATCCTCACGGTGGTATCCCGCAACCATCGTCGAACGAATCAAGGAGCTAAGGACGCTTCGGGATCGCATCACCTTCGAGCACGGTGACGCCTTCGATGTGATCAAGCGGTTCGCCAAGGATGCGCACGCCTTCTATTTCGTGGACCCGCCATACACAGCAGGAGGGAAGAGCGCTGGCACTCGGCTCTACCGACACAACGAGGTCGATCACGACCGCCTCTTCTCCACGATGGCCGCCGTGCGCGGATCCGTCATGCTCACCTATGACGATGCCCCTGAGGTCCGGGATCTTGCGAAGCTCCACGGATTCCGCGTGGTGCCCGTCCCGATGAAGAGCAACCACCACGCGGTTGTCCACGAGCTACTGATTCTCAACGACTGCGGGTGTCAGCATCACACGGTGCCGCATTGGCTGTGGATGGACCGCGTGTGGCGCGAGATGAACCGCGGGATGTTGAAGCCGATGACTCCCGAGGCCATCCACGGCTGCGCTCTCGAAGAAGTGGCGCGGCTGCGCGATAAACGGCAACAGATGGAGCGCCTCGGGATAACCGAGATACCGGCCGAGGTCATCGAGCGATGCGAGCGCGAGGTTCGCGCCGCCCCGCGGCATTGGGCCGAGCAGCGATCGGCTGCGATCGAGCGCGAGTCGAAACGACTTAACGACGACATCCTTGCACCCGCAATCTGCTGCGATAGGGTCGATGCGGGATGATGACGAGCCCGTGTTGCCGCCGCCAGGTCCAGTTGTGGCGCAACTCGTCGACCGCAACGCCGCGCTCGAAGCCGCGGCGACGATTTGCATATCCGCCGCTCAGGACTGGAGCGAGGCGCGCTATGATGCCGCCCTCCACTGCGCCCGCGAGATTCGTGCCGCCAAAAAGGAGACGGAAAAATGAGGACGCCAGAAGCCACCCAGGCCAGCGAAGATTTGCGCGCAACAGTTGACCAACTCCGCGCCGCCATCGCCCGCCTCGCGACGAAAGGAGACCGCCATGGATGACGTGACGAATTTTGTGGCCGAGTGCCGCGCAAAATACACACGCCAACAGGATAACAGCCTCGGCGCTGATGCCCTGAGGTCTGCCCTCGACATCATCGAGGCGCAGGCGAAAGAGCTTGCCGAGCTGCGCGCCATCAGGGCCGCAGCGAAGGCGTGGCGCGCGTACATGGACGATCCTACAGTGGCGGGGGCGGCCGCGGAGCAACGCGCGATAATATTGGATGCCATTCTTGCCGGCCGAGGTCCGACACCATGATCGGCCCCTGCACCACCCGCCCCAAATCAACCGCGATGCGTCGGCGAGCCGAGGCTATGCTGGATGGCATGCACCGCCCATCGATAGTAGACCGCAACGCTGAAATCCGCCGCCGGTATCTGGCCGGAGTTCCGCAACGGGAACTGGCTCTGGACTACGACCTAAAGGCCACGACCGTGAGCGGAATCGTGCGCAAACGGTGCGCCAATGCGGGGTAGGCACCAGGGCGGCAGACCTCGCCGAACAATCCCGCCGCAGGCGCTCGACGAAATCCGCGCCGGCGCCAGCATTCGCGCCACTGCGAAAAAATACGGAATCGGCCTGGCGACTCTGCACGACGACTGTGTGCGGCATTGCATTGTGTCGGCACACAAACCCGTCTACGGGCGTTCGGAATCTCTATTGCCGCGTTCGGAATCTACTACTATTGAGACGTCCGTGAAGATCTAGCCCGATCGGCATTGACATCCTCCCCGGCGTAAACGCCGGAGATTCCTGGTTCAGCCTAAGCTGCCAGGAGTTCCTGCTTCATCGAGACCGGTGTCTCTCCATAGGCTAACCGGGCGTGCCCCGTCCTCGCGGCAGAACCATTTGTGACCAACGACCACGTCGGCTCCAATGACCGCCTGCATTTGGGACGACCAGCCGGCCGCGCGAAGATTTGGCTGACGAGCTGCGCACGCGGCGTTGGCCCCGGACGTAATCGCCAGCGCAATCGACTCGCCACGTTTGAGTTTGCGCCGCTGCGCCACGATCCAGACGTGCTCCCACGGAGCGCCGAACGCGTCGATGTCGAAGAGGTTGAATGGTTGGATGTCAATCGCCCGAAGCACCAGGCGGCTATCGCAGTGCACTGAGCCAGGAGACCGGATGTCCTTGTCTACCCCAAGCCAGTCGGCGCAGTCCGCATAAGCGAGCTCATGCATCTTCCCCGGGCCCGCATGCGTCTCGATTACCCGGACGTTCTCCCCCCCCCAAGGGACTCGACCAGGCAGAGACGCAACTCCGCCTTGCGTGCCGGAGCCGAGTTGTGGACCTTGTCACCCAAAAACGATCTCCTCATCAAAGCTCACGCCAGGGAACTCGCGCTCGAGCACCGCGCGGACCTTGCCTTGCAACTCAATAGGCGCGTGGAAAATGAAGAGACCGTCAGCCGACACATCTGAAGCGTCCCACTCTTTCAACTCGGTCGCCCCTTCGCGCTCCTCTTCCTCCAGGTCGGACAGTAACAGGTCAGCGAATAGCTCGTGGTCGAGTTCGGCGCCGACGTCGACGAGGACGTCTTGCAGTCCATCGGTGAACTCGCCCGCGATCGAGGGGCTGTTGGCAACGACGTTGGCCGCCTTCTCTTTGCCTTCTGGCCAGTCGACAACCCGGACCTGATAGCGCTCGCCTGTGGCGACAACGCAACCGTCGACGAGGTTGGCCCCCATCTTGCGCAGCTCGGCGAGACGCTGGTGACCGGCCACGACGTGTCCGGTACGCGAATTCCAGGTGATGCCCGACAAGTCACCGAACTCCCCGAGTGACCGCTGCAGTGCGCTGGCGGCCTTGGGTGAAATCTTGCGCGGGTTATATGGGGCCGGCTTGAGGTCAGCCATCGATGTCGGAGCAATCAGCGTTTTGGCCATCGTGTTATCTCGTCAGGTACGCGACGAGCGCCCCGCCCAACACCGCGCCACCGATCGCCCAGAGCACGCCCGATCGCAGTCGATCGGTCCATGTTGGCATCTCGGCACGGGCATCCAACACCCGGATGTCACACGCATCTCGCTCCGCGTCGACGGCGATATCTAGCGCTTTTTGAGAGAGTCCAGGCAGCCGGTAGAGCGCCGACACCTGGGCGGCCACATAGCGCGCACGCAACGGCGGAACCAGCATGCTGCCGCCTGGTTGTTCGACTGCCGGCGGCAACCCGCTCGGCGCCGGCGACAGTATTGGTACGACCCCCACGCGCGCGGGCGGAATAATCAGGTCCGGGAAATCAGCGCCCGGAGCCGTTGATAGTGCGAGCAGGAGAATCAGCGTCATGGCGAATTTCCTCGTTGGCTTTGGCGACATCGCCGTTGATCTTGGCGAGTTCGGCATCCGCGGCCGCCCTGGCCTTTGCCTCGGCAGACTCTCGGCGCTTGAGGTATGCAGCCAGGCGCCCGCCGATGGACCCTCCACGGCCGAGCAGCGCGATCACGACTAGAGCGACAATGGCCACAGTGGCGACCACAAAACTCCAGGCCTTGCGAAGCGTGGTCATGGCTGCACCGACGGCGTCGCGGGCTGGATGCGTTTGTCTCGGCCGAGGATCGTTTGTACCGCGACCTTGTAAACCAGCGTCGAGAGAGCGCCCAGCGCGATGCCGAGGACGATCTTGTCGCCCCACTTCCCGGCGACAGTGGCGCTCGGCAAGAAGACCAGCGCGGTGCAGACAACGAGCGGCGCAACCGGCTGGACTCGCGCCCAGATCCGGTGCTCGTCGACGGCGGGCATGTACTGGCGAATTGCTGCGAGAATGCCAGCTGAGGCGAAGATGATGCCGAGGTTGGTGACGGTCAGGAACGGGGTAATCAAGTCCACGGGAACCTACTTCAGACGGTCCAGCCGCGGGCGCGCATGGCGTCCGCCCGCTGGGCAGGGGTTAAGGAGCATTGGGCGACGGTCAGGAGCGCCGCGGCTTCCGCCGCGAGGCCGGCGACGTCTGTCGTCGGATGCGGGCATACGGGATGGCCGGGCTTCGTCGCCGCCGGCATCGAGGTGTGCCCTACGACCGGGACGCCTTCGGAGTACAGGAGCAGGTCCGCCAGCACTTCCGGAATGGCGGATCGCTGCTCCGGCGTCAAGCCCTTCTCACCCGCGGTGACGACGGCTAGCGTTGTCGGGTTGTAGATGATGCCGTGCGAGCCTCGGAGCGTGAGCCGAAGACATTGGTCAACAGTCCCGTCTTGCCGGATGACGATATGGTAGGGCCGAATGCAGCCCGTGCCGAGTTCGCGGTTGCGCTCAAATTCCTGGGATAGGTTCAGGCCCGTGACATCCGCGTCCGCGATCGGTCTGGGATTGTCGGCGCCGGCGACGGCGAGCGAGCAGTGGTGGAGGAAAATGTGTGTGAGCGGCTGGACCAGCGGGAGCTGTATCGCCCTTGGGTCCGTAAAGTTGTTGATGATGTTCATGGGCGTCTTTTCTCCCACCGCGCGAGCGTTTTGTAGAAATTCGTCTGCGCCTCGGAGAAGGCTTTGCGCCCCTCGCGCATCTCCTCAATCGCCGCTCTGATGTCGGCACGCAGCGAGGTGGTGTCGTTGATAGCCACGGTGGCGCGAGAGAGGGCGCGGCCGAGTTCCATCTCGACGATCGGATGTCTGGCGCAGGTGGTATGTGTCATGTTTTCTTGTCCGCTTGCATCGACCTGTCGATTGCGAACCGGGCTTCGACGACGGCGTCCCTAGCGTCAGCCAGGACCCTATCAACGTAGGCGCTTCGTTCCTTCGGTGACATTTTGTCCAGAGCCACGATCTCTGAATGCTGCATCACAAGGGCCTGCTCCAGCTCGCCATAGGTGATGTGCCCGTTTCCGATGATGTATTGCCCGAGCTGGACGTTGGTAATCACCTCGTCCGCGTAGTAGGCCTCAGTGTCCTTACGTACGAGTTCCGCCCTGGCATGTTCACCCTTGGAGCGCAGCAGGATTTGCAGCGCGTCGCTCAGCCGCGTTGCTAAACGGTCAGCCGCCATTGCCCACCGCCCTCCTGAGTTCTTCGAGCCGAATATCATGCCCCCGGTGATCGACCTCCGTCCGCGTCTGCATTGATTGGACCAGATCGATCAGCCGGTTAAGCAAGACAGAGCTGTCATTCTGTCCTTCGTGACTGACGTCTATCTGCCGCGCCGACAAGCGCAGCAGCTCAGTCATCTGTTCGGTCTGCTGTGTGAGGATGGCGCGAAACTCTGGATCGTTGTTCAGCGGACAAATCGGCACCGTCCGGGACTTCGTACCCAAGAATTTGTCGACGGTCTTGACCGCCACATAAAGGACCACAAACGTCCCGCCGACGATGCCGCCATATCCCAGCAACAGTTCCAGAGTCATCTACTTCGCAGCCTCGACGAGATCCGCCAACTCGGCCGTGCTGGTCGACGGGACAGTGATTACCAGCCCGTCCAGCTTGGGCAGACGCGACGACAAGCGCACCTTGGCGCCACGCAGCAAGTTGACCTCGAAATAGCCAGCGGTCCACGCCGGGTGGTCAGTCGATGGTCCGCTTGTGACCGAGACCTTGGTTGTGGTCAGCACCGCGCTGCCGACCCCCAGGGGGGCATCGGCGTGGAAGTCGATAACCACCCCAGTGACGTGCTCGCCGGCGCCGTCGTCCGTCGTGCCGTATACCAGACACTTGCCGGAGGTCGGGATTCCTATTGGCACGACGGCCGAACCCACAAAGGTCGCCGTCGCGTCGGCCGTTACCGTGAGCGTGCCGAGCGAGAACGCGTAGAGCGCCTTGACGAGCCGAACCTTGTAGACCGCGTCGTCGCGGTGAATGACCCAGTTGCCCGAGCTGTCGGTCAGCCCATGCGCCTTGTGCGCCGTGTTCGCCGCGTCGTAGATGTCGACCTCGACGCCCTCCAGCGCGGCGCCGGCGCCGTCCTGTACGTGGATTGTGATCTGCCGCGCACCGGTCGGTGCCACAAGGTTGAGAGCCTCACCCACCGAGCCCGAGGCGACGTGCGACGACCGTGCCGCGTCGAGCACCGCAGCCGCAATCTCGACCGCCGTATCGACAGGAGATAGTGCACTGAGAATCGCCGAAGCCGCAGCGCCCGTATACGCGTCTACGGTCGCGACCGCGTTGGTAACGTCAGTTGGTGTTGCTGCGCCACCTGCGTACGTCGAGCGCGTGCTGACTTTAGCGTCGAGGTTCGTCGTGATGGCCGATAGACCCGTTGCAAGTCCAGTCGTCGCGCTGTCTGTATGCCCGTTGACCGCTGTAACAGCATTGGTCACGTCCGCAGGCAACGCGGGCGACGTGGGAATACTACCAACGGGCGCATTCAAATTGCCGTAGAGTATTTTGGCTAGCGAATTGTCGACGGCGTGTCCCGTGCTGATGACCTCGTCGCATATAGCGTCAGCGATCGCACTTACTGCGGGTGCCGCCGCGGGGATCGCTGCTTTGACCGCGTGCAGGTCGTCGTTGGTCGCGAACGACCCGCCAGCCATCGAGGCGAGCATGCCGGCCAATGTCGCCGTGCCGCCCGCGAGCGCCGCAGGCGTGCCCTGCTTGGCGTCGGTGGCGACGGCATTGCCGGCCGCGTCGAGCGCCCGCACCTGTCCGCCAGGGATAACGTCATAGACGCTGTCCGTGCTCGGCTGTGTGGTCCAGGCCGGCGCCACGGTGGCGACCTTGGTCGAGCCAACGTAGGCCGTGACCAGCCGCGTCTGACCGGCGCCCGTGCCCGACGAGATGTGGATGTAGTTGCCGTTGTAGACGTCGTTGGTCGTCGAGCCGGTGCTGTCAAACGTGATCGAGCTGGCGCCACCCGCCGCCGCGATACCGTGGACGCCGGTGCCGAACAGCTCGTCCCACGCCGCCGCGGGGAGCACAGTCCAGTCCTCCCAGACCGGGCAGTAGGTGCCCGCTAGGCCGAAGTCCAAGCGCAGTCTACCAAGCGTATCCGTATGCGCCGTCGAGAGGCCGACGAGATAGTGTCCGTTGCCGTCGTGCGCCCAGCTCGCAGCGGTGATGGCGCCGCCGGTGCCGTTTTTGACGAGACGTCCGTTGGCGCTCTGATCGGCCAGTGCGGCTAACGCCGTGAGGCCGTCTGCTTTGTCCAAAAAGGGGCCGACCGGAACAGTGACGGCGGTGGATTGGCGTAAAAACTTCATCGGCGCCTCCTGCTGAGATATTGGGCGAGCAGCGGCATGGACGCGCCCGCGACGTAATCGATTTCGAAATAGGGCGGATAAGCGGAGCCCACGCCGTAGAAGTAGCCTGTGCCACCCGCGGTCTCGATGACAACGAAGCCATTGTTGGCGCGCGCGGCGTCGCGCCACGCAATCGCCCACGAGGCCTTGAGCGCCCAATTTTCATACGCCCCCGTGGACGTGACGAGCGTTGGGGGTGCCGCGTCGGCGTCGTAGTCGGATGACGAGAAGTTGCCCGAAATCCACGTCTGCGTGTTGTACTTGCAGTGCGTTGCGCAACACGATCCGTTCTGCGCCGAACCCGTTCCAGTGCCTTCGACCCACGTGTCCGCGTCCTTGACGAAGTACGCCTTGAGCGTGTTGCCCGTGTGCGGCGTTCTACCGAAGAACCGCAGTGCGCTGATCGTACCCGCGGGGATCGACGCAGCCGGAAAGCGGTAGAGAGGAAAATAGGTCGGTGCATAGTACGGCGACGAGTAGCCGCCCCAGTTCGACGACGCGCCCGCGAAGAGGAACGTGTCCTCGATGCCGGTGCTGACTGTCGCGGTCGGGTCGAGGTACACCGGGTACGTCGCGCCCGTCAGATCCGTCGCGTTCGGCGTCAGCCAGAACGTCGGCACCTGGACGCCCTCGTAGGTCACCGGCGCGCCGGCCGTCAACGTGACCCGGATCCGCTGCGTGCCGTCCGGCGTCAGTGCCGTGGTCGACGAGTCCCAGCCGTAGGGCGCAGGCATGCGTAACGCAAGCACGCCGAGCGAGTCGCGCAGCTCGACGCCGCCGTCGACGATGGCCGCGGTCATGCCTGGCCAGAGTTTGTAGGCGAAGCGAAACGCCGCGGGGTGCCCCGGACCGATCAGCCGGATCTGCTTGTCGAGCCGGCCGCGCGCGGCGCTATAGAACAGGTTGGACTTCGCCCAGAGCCCCGTCCACCCGACCGCCTGCTGCGCCGGATAGGTCGTCATCGGGACCGTGTTGACACCCAACGGTTTGAACGCGAGCCCGATGTTCGGCCGGTCGCTACGGCGAATCGCGACAAGCGCCGTGTTAACCGCGTCGGACGAGTCGCCGAGATAGATCTGGAGCGGGCCGCGCTGGACCGCGTGCAGTGCCTTGAACTGGCCGACCCAGCCGGGGGGCGGAGAAGCGATCGGCTCCAGCGCCAGGTCGGTCGGTGCGAGGACGCCGTTGGCGTCGCGCCAATTCAGATAGTTGCCGATCGTCCGGCGCATCTGCCGGCCGGCCAGGACAACGTCGGTGGCGTGCTCGCTGACGATCATGCGCGCTTCCGTTTCTTGATCTCAGGCGGTTTCTCGCGCACGACCGTCGGGTCGAGGCGCTCGTCGATGCGGTCGGCCGCCGCCTGCAGCTCCTCGACGACCACGTCTGAGAACGTGTCCGTCAGCCGGCGCACCTGCTCGGTCGGGTACTCGACGCGCTGCTCGACGATGCCAACGCGGCCGGTCAGGTAGCTGACCGCCCGGTTGAGCCGCCAGAGCACGAGCAGGCTGACGAGGCAGAGCAGAGCCGCCAGCCCGAGCGCCGCGTATGGTAGCCAGCTCACGCCCATAGCCAGTGCGGCGCCCCTCTCAGGATGTCGCGCGCCTCGTCGGCGGTGAAGCCCTCGGCGACGTAGGCCTCGGTCTCCCACCGGCGTCGGCACGGATTCCAACCAGCCGGCAGGCAGAACAGGTAGACGAGCCACCAGGCGACGTCGCCGAGCCACCACGCCCTCGCGTGCCAGCGCGCGATCTGCTCGACGTGCTTTCCCTCGTGCAGGAGCAGCGCCGCCATCTCCTCGGCCGTCCAAGACCTCCACGTCGACCACGACACCAACACGCGGTCGTGCACCGTCAGCGCGGCGATGCCGAGCGGCAGGTCCCAGGTGAGACGGACGACGGTCATGCCCATGCTCCGACCACCTCGGTGAGAAGGAACACCCCCTGCGCGACGGGATAGGCCACCGAGCCAGAGGCGATAGCGATCCTGGCCTTACCTGTCCCCATGGTGTTCGGATAGAGCATGGCCGCGTACGTGAGGCCCGTCGCTCCAAGGCTGTGCCACGTCACGCAACCGTCAATCGAGTAGACAACCTCGGCACCGCCGGCGACCACCAGGAAGTTGCTTCCATAGGCCACTCCCGTCTGGACGACCCAGTAGACGCCGTATGCGCCAGCGCTCGGGCAGGTTCGGTGAGCCCAGGTCGTACCATTGGTCGAGGTTTGCACCTCGTTCACACCGCCGGCCGTGGCACCGACGATGACAACGCCAGCGACGCCATTGATTACGGCGTCGCATCCCCCCATGAATGTGCCAGTGAACGTGGCGTTCGTCTTGTGTGACCAAGTCGTGCCGTCAGATGAAGTCTGGATCTCGCTGCCGGTGCCGACCGCTACAAACTTGCCGAGCGTGACCGACCAGAACACCCGATAAAAGGTGCCGGAATAGCTGGCATCCGCCGTCCGGTGCGTCCATGTAGTAGCGTTCGTCGATGTCTGAATCTCCCCGCCAGACCCAACTGCGACGAAAAGCTCTACCCCTGCCTGGCAGGCGACGCTGTGGAATGCGCCAGCGTAGGCGCTATCAGCAGCTTGGTGTGCCCAGGTCGCTCCATCGTTTGACTTTTGGATCTCCCCCGCTGATCCGACAGCGACAAACAAACCGCCAGAGTACGCACACACGTCGTAAAAAATACCAACGAAGGAGTTGTCCGGCGTGTGCGAGGTCAACGTGAATCCGTCAAACGTCTGGATTGACCCTGCGCCCCCCGAACCGCCGACAATCACCACTGGAGCCCCGGTGAATTTAGCCAGCCCGCGGTAGTCGTTGCCCACACTGGAGAGGTAGCGCTTGGCATTCATGAGCGCGATGGCATCAGCCGTCCTGTGCACGAATTGCGTGATGGCTGCGGCGAGTTGCGTGTTCGTCCCCTTGACCAACGTCGCACCCTCGCCCTCGACAACGCCGGAGATTTCCTCCTGCACCGAGTCCAGCCAGTCGGGATTGAGGTCGGTGGGCGATATGCCGTGCTCCGGGTCGCCAGCGGTAAATCCCGCCTTGCCGGTACCAAACTCATTGGGGTCTACGTTTGCGCTGTCGATACGGTGCATCTGAGTCTCCTATGGAGAGGTCAAGAGATATGCGTCGCCGCCGTCGGCCGCGCCAACCGTGACGAATTGAAAAAGTTCGTGGCTCCATGCGATGCCGAACGCCGCCCATCCCTTCGGATTCGTTTGCTGCGTCCATGTCGCACCATCCGGAGAGGTCCAGAGAAGCGAGCTGCCGGCGCCTGCGCCAGTGCCGCCCAGTACGAACAGACCGAGGTCGGCCGCCCATGAGACCGCGTAGGCCGAGAAAAACGTGGAGGGTTCAGCCGCGAGGAGCGTCCAGTTCTGACCGTCCGGAGACGTGACCGTGTAGGGTCCGACAACGCCCGTGCTCGTGTATTCGCCAGTCGCGACAAAGAGATGGAGCGCCGGACTCCACGCCACCGCGTTGAGTTGTATGTTCTGCGGGTTGGTCTGTTCAGCCCACGCTGTACCGTTGGTCGAAGTCACGATATACGCGTCGGAACCATCGTCGTTGCCAACGGCCACGAACAGGCCGAGTTCCGGCGCCCAGCAGACTCCGTTGAGGATCTTATTTTTCGGATTTGCGCGCTCGGTCCAAGCCGTACCGTTGGCCGAGGTGATGAGATACGCATCGACGCCATCGAAGTAACCGACCGCCACGAAGAGCGTCAGCTCGGGCGACCAGCAGACCGAGTAGAGTTGCTTGTTTTTCGGGTTCGCCTGCTCCGTCCATGCGATTCCGTTAGGCGAGGTGATGATATATGCGTCGCCGCCATCAGCCGCGCCCACAGCGACAAAGAGCGTCAGTTCCGGCGACCAGCAGACCCCCGAGAGTGAGACGTTCTTGGGGTTGGCCTGTTCACCCCACGTGATCCCATCGTGCGACGTGCAGATGTACGCGTCCGATCCATCGTCAGACCCGACTGCACAATAGATGCCGAGCTCCGGCGCCCAACAGACAGCGCTGAGTCGTTTGTTCTTCGGGTTTGTGCGCTCGGTCCAGCTCGTCCCGAGGTAGGCGAACAACGGCCAGGTGTGGAGCTGCTTGTTCGACGCAAAAAGCCACTCCAGAACCGAGTTGTCCGTGTGCCCAACAACCTTCGTCAGCCACGCTGAACGCCAATGCCAATCATAGAGAGGAGCGACACACGCACTCACGCAGCTGGCCACCGGCCAGGGACGCGAAAAATGCGCAATGGAGTAGCCCGCAGTCGCCGCGAGGCCTCGGTAGAAGCCGTCCTCCTGGCCGCCTTGGAATGCGTATTTACCGGTGATCGCTTCGTTGCGGTCGGTCGCGTATCCGGCCGGCGCCGACGCATCAGGAAGAGCCAGTAGGCGTTCCCAATCCTCGAGGGTCTCAGATGCCGTCCTCGGGTCCGCCTCGTTGATCAGGTCCACGTCAGCTCGTGCTTCGACGCGCTCAAACTCCTGGGCACAGGCATCGAGTAGATCAGTGAAATCCGCATCCGCATCGCGCGTCCAAGCCGGCCCGGGCGGCAGCAGGCCCTGGAGCATTTCCAGAGCTGAACCGTTTACACCCATGTGACGGTCCCCATAACGGCGATTTCGTTGAACGCCTGATCGAAGTCAGCCACCGGCGATGTAACAACGTGATCGGTCTCGCCATTGGCCCGAGAAATGACCTCGTCGAGGTGCGACAGCAGGACGGTTCCGTTCGGCTCCGCCTCCCGCAGCAACAGATCAGCAATCTCAGCCTCGGCCGCAGCCTGCACCGCACCAGTGTTGGGCGTAATGGAGGCGGTGACGTTGTACGTAAGCGGAGTCAATGCGAACACGAACAGCGTCCCAGCGTCCGTAGAGATGGTGACCGGGCACTTCGTTTCGATGTGGGCAGCGACCTCAGCCAACTTCGTCGGGTCAGGGATGATCGGCGTCAGGCTGTCGCAGACAAATGCCAGCCCGACCGTGCCGACGCCATATAGGTTGGGGTATTCCCACGCCCGCGTCACGCCGGCGACCTCGAGGGCCCAGTTGATGTAGTCGCCAGTACCTCCGCCCTTCGGCGGATTTCGCAGACGCTGGAGCAGGCGGGCGCGCAGTTCCTCGGTGGTCTCCTGATAGAGACCACCTTCAATACCGTCTCCCGTCAACGTGGCCGATGAGTCGATCCCCGTTACCGGAGACACCAACGAAAGTGTCACACCGGACGCGGCGTTCCCGTCGACGCCGGCGACGTCGGCAGTCAGAGCGATGGTGATCGAGCCTCCACCCCCGATGGTGGACAGCGCGTCCTGGTCGTAGACGACGCCGGCGGCGGTCTGCCATTTCGTGTGGGACGGGCAATCGGCGCCGACAGTGCCGGTAATAGTCAAGGCCGTCTTGGTCGTCGCCTTGACGGCCGCGCGGATCGTGAGGCCAAACAGCGACGCCCAGCGCTGCACAAATTCAGCGTCAGCAGTGTCAGCAAACAGCTGGGTTGACAGCCACACCAGATGGCCGTGTTCGAGGTGATGCCCGCCGGCAAGCGCAACGGCGAGGATGTCCTCGAAGGTGCGGCGCACGTCGGCGTCGGCGCCGGCGAGCTTGGTTTCAATATCGGTCCGGATCCGCGCCACGATGGCGGGGAGAGTCGGTCGGGTGAAGCTCACGTCGCGCCTCCTGTAAGACCTAGTTGGGCGTCCCAGACGCGCCACCACTTGGTGCCGTCTGGCCGAAAGATGTCGACTTGCAGCTGCAGCGCCGGCGTCCACGCGACCAAGGTCACGTCGATCTGACTGGCGACGCCGTCGTCCAGCATCCACTGGAGGCATTCGCGCATGTAATCAGCTGCCGTATTTCCGTTCTCTTCGGTAGCCGTCATCCTCTCGATTAGCCACCGCCGAGATCCGACCAGGTCCCCGGGTGTCTTGGCGAATGAGTCACCCCACCAACCGCGTCTATCGTCGTTGGGCCCACCGGGCAGTTCGTCGTCATCTGCTGCGCGCCGGTCAGTCAACCAGGAGATCAGTACAGCCGTCTCAAGGCCCTGGTCGGTCTGGATGTTGCCGCCGTTGCGCACGAGGTCGCAGCGCTGCAGCGTTGCGTTGTAGTTCAGGCGAATCACTTGGCCTTCACCTTCGTCGCCGCTACCGGTGCAGGTGGAGTGTTTAGGACTGGCGGCGGAGTCGCCACAGATGGCGGACCGAGCGCGGCGGTCGGGTGCATGTGCTGGAGAGCAAAAGATTCGAGTGCAGCCAGCCGGTTCTCAGTGTTCGGCGCGAGGGCGACGAAGTCGGTCGGCGACGGCCCGAGCTCGACGACCTGCCCCACTTTGAGCACGACCAGAATGCCCTGATGTGTGTAGAGTGCGACTTCGCCCTCGGCCAACGTTAGCGGTCGGTACCGACGATCATCAGTCGCCACAATAACTCCGTGGTCACGTGATCCGCCAACGGCCAGAAACACGGCTTCTGCACCAGCGAACGGCCTCGAGGTGAACCCGTATTGCTGCGGGCGCTCGACACCGTCACGAACCTCGTCAGCCAGCAAGTTGACCTGCACGGTTTGGGTCTTCGTGGTGTCCGTAACGCGGTTGATCACGCCACGCGCCACCATGAGACGAACACGACGCTCAAGCGGCGCGACGACCTTGCGCACAGCGTTGATGAGGTCCTGCGTCGTCATGACGGATAAACCTCTGCCGGGTTCGCCTTCTCGACCCATGGCTCGACGTCGAAGGCGTGGACGCCGGCGAGCTCCAACTCAGTGGTCTCGCCCTCCTCACCTTTCAAAAGGCGAACGGTGACGATCAGCCAATCTGAGTCCACCCGCGCTATATAGTCCTTCACGCGCGCAACAGTATTCGGCGACCATACGCCAGCGTCATGCCGCCAACCCTGCACCGTGTATGTCAGACGCCGGCAACGGCCCTGCCGCGTGTTGCGTTCCCAGTTCACGCGCTGCTGGAGGTCGTTCGCATCCGGGGACTCGGACATGATGACCAACGGACGGTACCGTTTGACGCCGGCGTCATTGGTTGTCCGCTTCTGTTCGTTGACCGAGGAGCCGAAGGATTGGTCGGTGCCTGGCACCTGGGCGAAGGCGATATACTGCGAATGGCGCTCGCGGACATTTGTGCGGCGAGAGCCGCGGAGGACGTTGACACCCAGTTCGAGGACCGTCTTGATTCTCGGCGCGGCCGTGGAACGAATGATCTGGAGGTTTCCGGCCGGCGTCGTAAAGAGCATGTTCCCGCGCTGCCGGGCGGCTCGGTTCAGGCACTCGAATGCCGTTTCTCCTGGCTGTACCGCGAATTTTTCAAACGCCGGACCGCCGAATGTCACCAGCGAGGCAGAAATACCGAACGGTTTACAGACCGCCTGGCAGATGTGCAGCAGGTCGGTATTGTTCCACTCCGTCGGTGGTGTCAGAACGCTGCAATCGACCAGGTCGCCAGTCTTGGATCGGCCGTTGACATTGAGCGTGTGCGAGGTGGCGTCGTAGTCGGTGCCGTCCTCGTCGACGTACCCGCTAATCACAACGTCGCCGTCGACTTTTACTATCACCGTGTCGCCGCCACAGATGATGCTGGGGTCGGCGTCGGGGTCCCACTTCTCCGCGTAGCCGACTGAGAAATCTGAGGCGAGTGCTTCCATCGAGCGTTTCACTTCGACGGTCTGCCAGCCGCCGAAGGTCTTGCCGCGTGCGTGAAGGGTGACCTCACTCATGGCGCCAGCACTCTCAGTGCCGTGGTCGGCCAAATCATGCCGGGGTGTCGGATCTGTGGATTGCGCGCGATGATCTCGGCCTCGCGACCGATGTCTCCATACAGCCGATGCGCAACGACGAGGCTCGGCAGTGTCACCGATGGCGTAAACTCGATGACGTCCGGGAGCGATCCGGAGACATTGTTGAGGTGCGCAACAACGGCTACTTGCAAGTCGCGCAGCGCAGCATAGAGGCCGTCGTCCATGCCGCCCAGTGCGATGATCGCGTCAATTTCGTCCACCAGTGCGTCGCGCATGGAGAGCGCCTGGTCCTTGTCTGCGAAGGTCATGCCGTCGGCGACCACCGCGGCCGCCACCCCGACAGCGATTGATGTTCGCGAGGTTCGGATGAAAGCGTCACGGTTGTCCTGCTGCTGCTGCCGGCTCGTGGTCGTGAGCGGGATCGGTGTCCAGTCATCACCGAAGGTCTTGCCGCTGGTGAGAATGTCACCCAGCAGGGAGGCGCGTGTGTCGTCCGAGAGCGGGCCACCGGCCGACGGAAGTCTCGCAAGCACGTCGGCCCTGCTGTCTCCCTCTGGACCAAGTCCAACGGCAGAGAGAAACGCAGATTCAATGCCGGAGACAGACGAGCACACCGATGTCCAGACCCCGACGATGGAGTTGACGAGGTTACCCGGAAGTGCGAGCAGCGACGAGACGCCATTCTCTATTGCCAGTATCTGGTCGCTGATTTCATCAATGGTGTTGACGACCGACTGGACCCTGCCGAGGGCAGCGCGCACGGCCGATGCCGCCTGTCCGACAATGGCGACGCCCTCATTGTAAACAGTGCCGATCGCGGACACGAACGTGGTGGCACGAGCAAAATCAGTGACGAGCGACGCTTTCACGGCGGAGCACGCGCCAAGCACGCCGGCAACGGTGTCAATCGACACGACCACCGGCAGCTTGCCAAACTCAACAAGCGTTACCGTCAGGCGCGCCAATCCCATTTCGGAGTCGATCTCCTTGACCGACACCTCGCCGTCGGTGACGACCGACATTGTGCCCCAATACGGGTGAATGAGCGTACCGGGGTCCTCAATCTCGAATGCAGCGCGGAGCTTGTTCCGTTGCGCGGAATATTTCGGCCCAAGCACGAAGGCGTCGAGTTGGTACCGTCGCGCGCGCTTCCCGACGTCCTCAACGAATGGCTCTGATCGTCCGGGAAACTCCTTGACGATGGTGCGACGGCCGAAACTGTGGCTCGATGATGCAACGTAGAACTGCACTCCGCGGAATGAGGCCGGGCGCATCTTGCTGGTGTCGAAGGCGTCCGCAGCCACGTCAGTAGGCTCCCACGGAGATGCCGTTGTTGATGTCGAGATTCATGCCGGCAGCCGTCTTGATGTTTTTTACGGTGGCCTGAGCTCCGTCTTTTCCCTCGACCACGATATGGAGCGTACCCGTCATGGGCTGCTCCGGAGCTGCGCTCTTTGATGATCCAACACGCGCCCGGACTTCCTCCTCCGTCATTGGTGAGCCAAGAGCGCCAGCGGTCTGGTTTCCGCCAGTAAAGTCAGCCGGCATCCTTCCCTCGAGGACCGCCTGCGTACGGCGTTCGAGATTCATTTTTTCTTGCGTCTGAATTTCGCCTTTTTTGTCGCGTATACTGCGGGCAGTCTTGAAAACGTCCACCCACTGACCGACAGCCCACGTCGTCGATGCCGCGGCGGCGCCTATCAATCCTGCCTTGAGCCCGAGAGCGGCGAACTTGGACGCGTTAAGGGCCGGGATGAGCTTCCCAACTAGCTCCGCCGCCGTATGTTTGCCACCTGTAGCGAGAGCCACCAACCCCGCTGCCCCGCTCAGCGCCGACAACGTCTTGAGTGTTTCAGACCCTGCCGAGGCCAGCGTCGCGGCTCCTTTCGCCGTCCCCATGAGGGCAAACGTCGTGATCGGGGCAGCGGATGCGAGCTTTGCGGTTCCACCTACCACCGACGCGAGTAGATTGTTCCACCTGGTCGTCGCCGGGATGAGCGCCGTCCCCATCGTCGCACTCAGTGACGTGTACGATGCCTCGAGTCGCTCTTTCGACGCTTTAGCAGTGGCCTCGATGGTCTTCTCGGCAATTTTGGTTTCGCCGGTGACGTTGGCCATCTGCGTCATGTAGGAGGCGACGCCGCCGGAGCCAAGGCCCTCGAACATCGCGGCCACGTTTCCGCCAGCCATCGAGCCAAAGAGTGTCTTGAAGGCCCGGATCCGCTCAGCAGAACCCATCGAGGCGGTCTTCTCCCCGATGTCGGCGAGCAGCTCTGGCAGAGAACGGAGATTGCGCTGCGCATCATAGGCGCTGACACCGATGCTGCTTAGGACGGCGGCCGATTCCTTTACGGAGCGCGGCGCCGCCAGGCGCAAGAGAACCGCGCGCATCGCTCCCATCGCCCGCTCTCCGGAGAGACCGGCGCGGGTCATCATGCCGATCATCGAGGTCGATTGGCTGAAATCCAATCCCATCGCATGTGCAACGGGGCCGAGCTCGGCGATGCTCTCACCGAGCTGCGCGACTGGCTGCCCAGAAAGCCTAGCGGCCTTGGTCAGCGTGTCCGTCACCGTACCAACGTCGTCGAGTGTCAGGCCGTAAGCCTTCATCGTGTGCGATACGAGGGACGTGGCTGTGCCGAGGTCCGTCACGCCGGCGGATGCGAAGGCCGTGATCTGCGGCATGGCCCCGAGAACCTTGTTGACGTCTGCTCCCGGGCGCATCAGCGACTTAAGCGCCGTGGCCACGGCGGTGACGTTGAACTCGCTCTCGGTCCCAATACGCAGTGCGGCGTCGCTGATCGCCGCCATCTGACCGGCGGAGGCCTGCGACCTGGCCCCTATCTGGCTCAGAGCGGCCTGCAGGTCCGAGGCGTCCTCGACCGGCTTCTCGATAAGGTGCTGCGCTTTGTCACTGAATCTGGAGAAGGCCTCGGAGCTCTGGTTGAGCTTCATGCCCCAGTCGAAGTATCTCTCGGCCGTCTTGGCTGCGGCCCTCATCACCGAGAAGTTGTTGGTGATTTCTTTGAGCGCGGCGCCGGTCTTGTTGACCAGCTCGACGACCAACCCGACTTTCATGTCAGCCATGTCCGCCTCCGAACTTCACGGCCTGTGCGCTCCAGGCCAGCATCTCCTCCACCGTGAGCTGCTTTAGTTCAGACGGTGGCCAATGAAAGACAAACGCGAGCCGTCCGAGTACCTCGCGCCAGTCTACTTCGATTTTCCCAGGAGCTTGGCGACCTCCTGGTCGATGCGGTCGAAGTCTTCGGCATCGATCATTGCGACAGTCGAGGGCGGGAGTTGCGCTATTCGGACGAGTAGCGCCTGTAACTTGCGGGGGCCACTCGTGGCCATGTCGGTTTCGATGAGGTCGCCGGCGGTGAGACGTCGAAGGGTGACCGAGCTGATCTGTGGTTGGCCTTTCGGGCTGATTGGATGCACCAACTCAACCAGCACCGTGCCGTCGGCGTTGTACGTTACCTCTGCCATGATGTTTTCCTCTCGTCCTCACTCGGTTCAGATCGCGGCCTGACCCTGCATCTTCAGCGAAACGTCGCCGCTCCCTCCCGACAGCTCGCACGGCTCGGTCGTGAAGGCTTTGGGAATGGTGTAGGTTTTCCCGGTGTCAGTCTCGAAGGTGACCGTCGCGTCCTTGAATTTGGACATGGCGAGGAGGTCGGTGTCGGCCGTGTGCGCCACGGTGCAGTCGATCTCGGCCGGCACGGCCTTCTCGGTGTAGCCGATGACCTTGCCATTGGAGACAACCGCAACGCGCTCCATGCCGCCGACCTTGAGCTTGGCTCCCTCTTTCGACCGCAGCATGGCGCCGTTGACACTGACGTAGGCAATTCCCGTGACCTGCATTTGAGTCTCCTCTCAACCGCTTACGCGGCCGTCCCAAGTAAGAATTGGATCTGCCCCGCGAAGACCATGAACGCGCCGAGCAGATTCGGGCCCATCTGCATGTCGACACGGTTCGGGTCGCTCACATTGCGCTCGACAATCAGCTCGGTCTTGAATTGGTCAAAGCCCTGGCAATAGATGCCCTCCCACTCGGAGAGCGCGAGCGCCAAGATCTGCGACTTGATCATGTTCGGGGTCACCACGTTCGAGCCGGGCTCGACGATGGTGCCGTCATCCGCCAGGTTGAACCGCGGGAAGCGCAGCGCGATGAGCTGGTTGACCGAGTAGCGCAGGTAATCGAGCGTGTCCGGCGTCGTGAGGTCGAGATACGACGGATCGGCTACGCCTGCACTTGTCTGGTAGGTCGTGATCAGGCGCTCGAGTCGGCACACGCCGCCGCTGTCGACGGTGTAGGTGCTCATGCCGTCGTAGAGCACGACGTTGCGCTCGCTGCCGTCGAAACGGTCCTCGGCCGCCGGCGCCAGCATGCCGGTAAGGGCAAGACCCTGGTAAGGGATGTTGGCGCGCGTCTGCGCGTCACGCAGGGCCGCGACCATCGCCGCACACTCCCACTCCGGAGTGGGTGATGCGCCGACAGCCAGGGCACAGCACAGGAACGAGTTGCGCGCGTTGCCGTAGCTGCTGGTGTTGGCCAACGTATCTGATACGCCGACGAACGACTGGCCGTACTTCTGGACCAACGGGCCCCAGCGGCGCAGCAGCTCGGTCTCGAGGATGTCCTGGTTGGTGTCGTCACGGAACGGGTTGACGACGGAGTCGTACTGGACGTCGCCCATGGCGGCGACGGCGTTGGCGATGCTCGCGTCAGTCGCGCCGGGCGTCGTCTGAGCTATCGTCGCGGAGCTGATGCCGGCCGGAAGTGTCTGCCCGTAGACGTAGTTGAGTCGGAAGTCGGCTACGTTGGTGAACGCGCCCTTATGCGTGCACGTCATCGACAAGACGCCGGACGAGCTGTCTGCCGTCCAACTGATGTCCGTAACCGCGTTAATGGCATTTTTGCAAGCTAGGGCGGTAGCGGTCACGTCGGAGCTGGCCGCGATGGCAACCGGGATGTACCGACCGCCAATGTACAGATGGACCGTGCCGGCCGCGGTCGTGGTACCGACGAACGTGATTCGTTCCACCCTGGCAGTTCCGGACGTGAACGTGTCAACCGGGATCGCCCATAACTCGGTCTGCGGATTGATGGCACGGTATGCGGCGACCATGGCGGCACCGATCGAATTCACGCCCAGCAACGTGCGCGCGGCCGCGTTCGAGACGATGCGAACCGGGATGTCCTTGGTCGCTGTGCCTACGGACGTCATCGGCGCGATGATGCATGCGACCTTCGGACGAGCCGAAGTGCCTTGGACCGCTCGCGAGTTGTCCATCTCGATGAACTGGCCCGGCGTGCGGAGGGTGATAGGGATGCCTGCAAACGTGATCATGGGGTTCTCCTGCCCGTCCGGGCGTTATTGCTTGTCGGCCTCGTTCTTGCGTGAGCGCTTGGATTCGAGCTGCGCCTCCGGAGCGGGAGCGGCCTCGGCTTTGGGCGCAACGGCGCTGAAAGTGCCGCTACCGTCGTGCACGCGGCGCAGCCAGTAGCTGGTCATCGGCTTCAATTCGCCCACGGCATCCACCTGTTTGAGGGTGAGAGGGTCGCGCACGAGAGCGCCTAGCGACGGGGTGAACATGGCTTGTTGCATGGTGGTCTCCTACGCCGGTCCGGCCAGCGTCACTTTTCCTTCGGCAAGGGTGTTGTCCGCGTCGTCCGCCGCCGTCATCGTGGTGTAAACGCTCAGTAGTGCGTCGTATTCGGCGGGGGTACGGTGCTCGAGCTGGACCTGCTGATTCCAGCGAATCGCCCAGATCGTCACGCCCTCTTTGTCGAGTGCCGCCGAGTACATGTTGGTAGCGACTACTCCGGTGGGAGCCTTGGCCGCCTTGTGGTCCCACGTTTGGAACGGCAGCTCGACCGCAATTTCCTCGACGAGAGCCAGTGCGGCAACGTCACGCTGTGCCTTGAGAGTGTTGGCGGCGACGACGAAGGCGGCAAAGATGCTATTTGCTATCACCGCACCGGCCTGACGCTCGAAGTCGGTTACTCCGAGGCACACGATGACTACGGCCGGCATGCGGGTGGCGACGCGCTTGAGCTCGCCCAGGTCGAAGGTCCCACCGTGCTCGAGCACGTCGGTGCCAACGAGCGACTTGCGCAGCGCCTTGGCTATCTCTGCCCTGACCGTGATGAGGCTCACTGTAGTGCCCCTTCGAGAAAGTTGACGACCAAGTGCTCGATGTCGTCCTGGTTCTTGCGGCTCAGGCCCAGGTATGGACGTGCGACCAGATTGATCTCCGGCCGGCCGTATTGCTGCGCGGCGGCGTACACCATGTTTGACCCGATGACCGACCGGTCCAGGTGTGTCTCGTGCATGATGGAGTCGAGCAGATCGCCGCTCAGCTCGAGGATGGTGTGGCCCTGCGACGACTTGAGTTCGTCCGGATGCGGCTCGTGGCTCTTGACACGGCCGTGATGACTTCCAGCGTACGCCTCGCTCCACTCCGCCCACGGCTGTCCGTCTGGCCCGGTCTTTTCTTCCTGGATACGCCGGCGTGTCTGCGATTCAACCTCGGCGCCGATGCCTTCAAACAGGTCGACGAGGTCCTTCGTCGTCAGGCGCCTTAGCCGCTCCTCGACGCCATCGAGAGCACGCAGGTCAAACGTGAGCTCGGCGCCGGCCATTAGAGCAGCCCCATCTTGCTGCGCGTGAAAATACGCGCTGGGTTGTCAGATGACGCCTGGGGCAAGTCGGCGACCTGGTCGGTGGCATCCTGCAGCCCGAGCGTCGCTTTCCCGGCAGACAGCGCGGTCAACCACTTCACGGCGTCCTCGTAGCGCGTGCGCTTCTCATCGGTGAGTGCCCCGCGGTCGGAAGACATGCGGTACATCGCGATGTCGCCACACACGCGTGTGAGGACGCCGGGAGCAGTTGCGAGCGGCAGCTCGTAGCGGGTCGCTAGGTAGCTGTCGATTTCCTCGGACGCGTCGGTGAGGGATTTGAGGACAGAGGCGGCTATGGAATCAGCGTCGGTCGATCCAGTGCGGTCCCGGTCTGCGGCTATCGCAACCTCTTGAGCGCCGAATTGGCTCTCAAGGTCTGCTTGCGTAGCGTACAACACACGGGCCTCCTCACTTTTCGATCAGCGCCACATTGAGCGCGGGCTCATGCTCAAGTTCTTCGAGTTCCGCCTTGGTCAAATCCTCTAGTGGGATTTCTTCCGGCTTCGTCGTGAAGTGGCGCTTGCATCTCCAGAAGCCCCCCTGGCTCTTGCTGGCAACCCGCAAGAACAAGTGAGCCTTCTCGACCGGCTTTGCTGGCTCCACCACAACAACTGGCGCTTCGTCGACAACCGCCTGGGCCTCGACCTCCTGCGTTGGCTGCGAAGCGGCGAGCAGCTCGGGAGAGGTCTCGACCTCCTGCGTTGGCTCGCCAGAGTCATCTGGCGACTCGTCCTGCGTTTGAGCCTTCCCCGGATACGATTTCTTTGACATGGCCTTCTCCTGCTACCTGTCCCTTCGGATCAGGTGAGATAGGGGCTGACGATGATTTGGACTTCGTCAAAGTTCGGGTTGCTTGCGCCGTTGGCCAGGATTTGAGTCTTGATCAACGACCGTGCGGCTGCCCGGTTGCTCGGACCGCACAAAATGTGCGTCGGGCGCACGCCGAGCGGTTTGCTCTCGTCGTCGGTGAAGGTCATCATCGCGGTGACCGCGGCGTCGAAGTTGGTCGAATTCAGGCTGTTCAGCGAGCCGTAGGCCAGCTGCCACAAACCTGGACCGGCACCCAGCATCGCGTCCACGCCGTAGGAGTACTTGCCCGTGCGGTACACGCTGTCCGACTGCGGATTGGTGACGTAGGTGAACCGATAGTCGCGCTGCTTCTGGAAGATGAGCGGCTTAAGGGGGCGCGAGCAATCGAGCAGAATCCAGAGAGCGCCGCCACCGGTGGCGTCGTAGTTCGACTTCGTCGAACCAGCCATCGGGTGGTCGGTGTCCAGGAAATACTGGCCGTCGTAGCACAGCGTGCTGTGACCGGCCGCGGCGATTGCCATCACCAGCTGATCCGGGTGGATCGCTGATGCCTGGCCCATGCTCTGGAGGCTGGTGTTGAACACGCCGAAGCTGTCCGCGATGATGTCCTGCTCGGGGACTTCGACCGATGCCTCGAAGGGATCGTTCACGATGGTATACGAGTTGGCCTTCAAGGCCTTGACGACGCGGTCTCCGAGCCACTTGCGCAGCGCGGGGAAGTTGTCGAGGAACGGGTAAACGAACGACTTCCCGTTGCCGGTCACCAAAGACGCGATGTCCTGCCATTGCGGCTTGGCCATCGCGAAACCGTTCTGGAATTCCTTGCGGTAGTTCGCGGCGACGGCTGCCAGATTTGCGGAATTGATAATCATCTTCGTTCTCCTGCGGCTGCGCCGCGTCAACTTTCGCTTTCAAGCGGTCAACGCGGACCGCCGGTAAACTCCTCGATTATGACTCCGCCGCCCAAACGCCGACACCGCCGACGACCCACCAGGTGTCCGTGCCATCAGACTGCACGGTGAGGTAGGCGCCCTTGGTCGAGGTCGCCTTGGTGTTGACCGCGCCCTTACCGGCTGAGCCGGTAAGCGTCACAGCTGCGACGGAGCCAATGAGCTTGTCCGAGCCAGTCACCTTGACAGTGACCTCGGTCGCCGTCGCAGTGCCAATGTTCTGCACGGTCACCCTCATGCCCTTGTTGCCCGCCGCGATGGCGGGCAACGTAGCAGCTTTGCCGTCCGCGCTGATTTGGTAGGTTCCGCCGCCGACGTTCGGCGCGGTGCCGACGGCGACATCGATCGCGCCGATCGACTCATAGGCAGGACCCGAAAGAGCGCCCGTGAACTTTCCGGTCTGCGTGACTGCCAAGGTGGTCGTCACACTTGCGCTGTTCAGCGTCGCCAAGCCGGTCGATTCCAAGGTCGCCCCCTTGATCGCACCGGTGGCCGTGACGCCCGTGAAGGTGGGCGAGTCGCCGGTGTCGAGCCCGAGGCTCGATCGCGCGGCGGCAGCACTCGTCACGTCTGCCAGATTGCTGGCCGCGAGCAGTGCGGTGCCGACGGTGTTCGAGGGAGAAAAGAAGTCGACCCACATGCCGCCATCGGCGTCGACCTGGACAAGACGGCCGGCAGCGCTTGCGCTCGTCGCGCTCGTCTGGACCTTTTCGTCGTCATACAGGTAGACGATGTCGCCGATCGACGTCTTGGTCATGGCGCCGTTCTTGGCGACCTTCTGCACGCCAACCCTGACAGTGACGTGCTTCGCCGCGGCCGCGCCGGTGTTGTTCACTTCCTCTTGCGCGATACCGACTGACATCTTGCCGGTCGCCAGAGTCGCGGGCTCGGCGTTGCCTGCGCTGTCGAGCACAACCATGGACCCGGCGTAGATGTGCGTAGTTGCCGCGACCGGATAGCTAAATACCTCACCGGCCATGAAGGGGACTTGTTTGTCTGCTGCGAGTGCCATCGTGATCTCCTGTCGCGGCGTATCTCTCTACGCGCGTCGTCTCCTGGTTACGCGGCCGGCCTTTCGGCTGCCATCTCGGTCAATTGCTTCTTGAGGTCCTCGGCGCTGATGGCGCAGCCACCAGCCCTGAGCGAAGAGAGCTGCTCGTCGGTCGGTGACACACCGCCAGCCGGGATCGGCGTCGGCTTGCCATCGAGGCCGGAATCCGGGGCGACGACGGGGGCCGCCTTGACGAAGTCACGAAACAGCTTGAGGCCAGCTTCTGTCGCGCACGTTGCGACGTAGAAGTCCTTGCTGATCGGGGCGATCTTGCCAGCCTTGAGTGCCGCGTCGATCTCGGCGTCCGCCTCTTTCTTGAACTGCGACGCCTTCTCGTCGGCAACAAGCCTCTCTGCCGTCTCGGCGCGGGCGACGACCTTCTCAAAGTCAGCGCGCGGGACGAACTTCTCGAGCGACGGCTGCTGCGAGCGGGTCGCGGCCACCTCGCCCCTGGCTGCGTCGAGCTCCTTGGACGACTTCGCGGCGCCGTCTTTCATCGCCTGTACGGCGGCGAAAATCTGTTCCGGGGTGGCGTCGGCAGCGAGGCCGAGAAGGGCTAACAGCTTGGGGTCCATGGTGGACGTCCTTTCGTTGATTTCAGAGTCCAACTGGCTGTGTGCCAGCGATGGCATGACCAGGGCAGGCTTGTTGACGAGCGCCGCGGAGGAAATATCCGTCACGACGCCAGATTTCTTGTCGTTCCAAAACGACGGGCTCAGGTAGCGATAGTCCTTCGACGCCACCATCTTGGCCCCCGTATCAGTCCACTCGACACGCGCCCAGATGGCGCCTTCGCGGACCTCCATGTCCTTGATCCAACCAACTGCCGGGGCTGGCTCGCCCTTCGGCGCCTTCTTTTCCTCGGCGTGGTTGATGTCGATAGGAATGTCGAGTCCTTCCGTGCGGAATTTGTCGACGACGGCCTGCGGATTTGTGTTCTTAAAGACTCGGCCGTCGAGCGCTTTGATGTCGGCGCCGGCAGGGAGGAGCATGATCCATTCCGGTGCCCCCCCCTGGTCGCCAAGCTTTAGCTCGCAAAGAGAAAGGGACGGCCGACCCGTGCGTGAGCACGTGACCAACCGCCCCTTCCTTCCGGTTTTCGCCGGAGGTGCATGGCAAAGCTCCAAGAATAAGGGGGTCGGCATGTGTCGCGGATGATGAACGAAATGAGCAGGTTTTGGAATTACCCGTTTGCTTGGTTTGCTTGGCTTTTTACGCGGAGGCCATTTTTAGGCCTCGCCGTGGGGCACCACGTGCCATTTTTGGCGTTTCCGGGCTTGGTCAGTGGGGAGGTGTATGGAGTTTTTGTCAGCGTCGCCTGCGGGGCAACAGGCGCTCGACATCTTCGAGCGGAATGAGAATCCGACGAGATTTCAATTGGACGACGCCAGGGAACCAAACTTCTTCACCGTCTTGGCGCTCGAGTGATTGGTGTGCCCTTGCTATGACAGTCCTGATGCACACGTGCATTCTATCGGCTGCCTGTGACGGGCAGATGAATCCCTTCCAGTCCCTCATGTGCCCTCCTTGTCGATCACCTCCGTCACTGCATCGAGCGGGTGGTAGGCTAGGGCCATTTTTGTGACCTGCTCACAGAGTTCTGGGGACCACACGTCCAGTCGCCTAGCGTCCGCCACGTAAGCCGCGATCTCTTTCAGGTCCGTCCAATCGACGTCCTCGAACTTTCCCAACGCGTCGCTCATCTTCTCCTCCTTCGTTTTCGGCTCTTTATGTCTGCCTCAAGCAAAACAATATTGCCCTTGAAGTTGCTGAACAGATCGCCTGCAGCCTCGCGCGCGACACGGCCAGCGAGGTCTTCTCGGTCGACAAATTCGCGCCGGCGTGCATCCGGTGGCAGAGCATCGTACTCGGCAAGCGCCTTGTCGCGCGCCTCGCGGATCTGCTTGCCGACGCGCGGCAGATTGGCCAGGAAGTGCACAAGGTAGTCGTCGGACGAGTTGAACGTGTGGTTGACGGCTCGCATCGCTACCGCAGCGTCACCGAGCTCGCGGTAAGCCTCTGCCGTGAGGGTTGCCTTGTTGGTGGTCTGCGCTGGACGCAGCGTCGGATCTGCCTCGACCAGGCGCGGTGCAATCAGGTTCACAAACAACGTGACTTCTTCGTCGTACGTCCCCGTTGCGTCAGCGTCCTTCTCATGCTCGCGAACGACGTTCGGCCTGGCCTTCTTTCCCGTTAACTGCTCGACGAATCGCTGGGCTGCAACCTCGGTCGTGGCCTCCTCGACGACACGACCGGCGTCTCGTGCGTACACGGCCGGCAGAATTGCACTGTGGCCATGTACCGTCTCGTGGATCAGCGTACGCAAAGCCTGCATCTGGTCCGTGTCGATTGCCAGTCTCTCACCGGCCTTTCTTGACGCCAGCGCAAGACCGACTTGGCGGACCAACACCGCGAGACTCCGGTGCAGTGTGATGGCGCCATCCCATCCGTGCACGCCACGCCAATCTTTTGGAAGTTTGCCGAAGGTCATCGCACCAGCGCCAGATAGGTCGCGGCGAACATCCGCACTGACCATACCCACCTCGGCGAGCAGGTTGTTCAACTCGCGTCGGATGGTGATCTGGTCCTCTTTGCTCAGCCTGTCGTTGCCGCGCAGCTTCGTCCGTGCGAGCGCATCGCCGAATGGCTTGGGATTGAATTTCCCGGTCGGCGATGTCGGTCGACTCCAGTATTCGTCGCCCACCGGTGCGCCGAGCTTGATGTTGGCAGGGATTGGCAGTGGCAGCTGGACCGGCGGCTCGGTAGGCACCACCGGAGTGTGCTGCTCCTCTGGCTTAGTCGGCGCCGACGCGCTGTCGGTGATGCGGCTGTTGAGATCGTCGCGCGAGATGGCCCCAGGATTGAAGTCCCAACCCGGTTGTATGCCCTCCGGGACTTCGACGCTGGCGCCGGTCTTGGGGTTCTCCCATTTGACGAGCTGGAGGTCAGGCGATTGGCTTGGACCTCCGAGGCTGAATGCCTCCTCTTGCGTGAGTTGCCTTACGTGACAACGGCAGCCGTAGCCATTCGGTGGCATGGCGACGCGCCAGAACGAATCGGTGACCGGAAGGATGAGTCCTTCCCACGCCTTGTGCTGCTCGCGATGCACCTTGCTCGGACCGAGGTTGTACTGGAGGTACGGGTGGGTGCGCTCAGCCCTGGTTATTCGCCCCCACTGACCAACGGCGCGGGCGGTCCGCATGTTAGCGTCGAAGATGGTCGCGAGTCGGCGTGGCTTCTGGTTGTCTCCGACGTAGTTGCTCCAGCCCGACTTATCGAGCGTCGGCTTAATGTCCTTCGCCCACTCTCGAAACGTCATCCCCTCACGCAGCGCCGCAGCCAGGGAGTCCTTGACGTCTTTCAGGACGTCTTTCTCCATCACCTTGGCGACAGTGAATGCGGTGAGATGTTCCTCGCGCCACACGTCCAGGTAGCTAAAGCCCGGCTTGAGCTTCTTGGCCTCGAGGTAGTCGATCGCCGCCTGCGGAACCGGGCCGGGCGGCGGCTTGGGGCGCGCCCTATGCATTGCCCACCTCACCACTCCACGGCAAGATCTGCGGCCCGCTCGCCATCTTGCTCACACGCACCACGATGCGAAGGGTGTCCTGACGCTCGTCGACGGCGCCGTCGATCTCCAAGTCCACAAAGCAGCGCTCCTCGTGCAGATATGCGTCGAGACGTTTTTCGACGTCTTCGACGATCGACTTCAGCACGATGTCGCGCGCTTCACCCATGGTGCTCCGTGGCGCTGCACTCTGCGAGGACGCGCCGAAGTGTATCAAGCACAGGCTCGTCGTCTGACGCCCGATACGGGGCAAGCTCCTTGCTCACCGAGACGAGTGCGGTGGTCGTCGACAACAGTTGGTCGAGGACCCGCTTGAGCGTCGCGGACGGAGCCGGATCATCAGACCTGCGGAGACGGTCCAATATCCCCAGGATGACCTGCATGTCGGCACCGAGCGCTTCGACCGGAGAAGGCCTTCGAGGCAAGCCGGGCAACACGATCCTCGACTCAGCCATCGTGCTTCTCATTCGCAACGTGGCCCGGGCAGTCGACGCTGCCGCAGTGCCGGTACTGGCACGAGTGGCTGGACTGATCGAGCGTCGTCTCCGGATAGGCGCGGCACATCGCCGGTCGCTTGTCGTAGATTGCGCAGGTGTAGTCTTCGCGCTGGTGCGCGCAGCGATAAACCTTGCGCGGCTCCGGGAACTTGTCGCCGGTCAGCGGGTTCTCGTCGCAGACACCGACGCGCCGCAACATCGGGCCTATCGTCAGGATGTCAGCAATGGTCTGCACGCGCTCACCGCTCTCTGGGCGGACAAACGTGTGCTCGCCCGCGGACGCCGCCTCGTAGCTGGCTTTGAGATCGGCGTTGGTCCAGAAGAGCACCAAACACTGGCAGCACATTCCGCCCGTGGGTTTGCTGTTATCCTTGGTGCCAAAATCTAACGGTTTTCCGAAGATATCGACAGTCGTTCCGGGGATCTCTCCCGATTTCATGAGTGCACCTCCACGTGTTTCCAAATCTGACGCAAGCGGACCGCCGAAATCAGCGACTGACTGACACCAAACTTTCGCGCGATATCGTCTTGGCGCATGGAAGACGACAAAATTTCCGCAACCCTCTCCCGTGTGAGCTTGGCCGTTTTAACCTGCTCTCCGCGCGGCATTAACTCAGGATGTGCCTTGGCCCAATTTCTATCTCCGCGTGCAACACGCTCCGGCATCGTATGCGTCCCGTTGCGGTCACCGCGATTGTGGCCAAGCTTTTCGCCGCGCGCCGTTCTCCCTTTGCGATCTCTGTCGGCGATGTTTTCTAGTTGAGAGCCGAGAAACAGGTGGTCAGGGCGCACGCATTTGGCGACATCACACCGGTGAAGGACGCACAGTCCTGGCGGTATTTCTCCGTTGTGAATCTCCCACGAAAAGCGGTGAGCAGCTACCCGAGTTCTGTTGGTGCGGAAGTATCCGTATCTCTTTGATGGAGACCCATCCCACATCCAACACCCTGGCGACTTCTTCACTTTCGACCAGAACCGTTCAATCATTGTCATGGCTTGTCCTTCACATCGCCGAGTGCTCTCGACTCAAAAGTCCTCGTCGCCAACTGCTGCGCCAGCTCGTCCAGATTGGTGGTGCCGGCGATGCGGCCGAGCTCGGCCACGAAGTCGTCTGCACTGCCGGCTTGTTCGGCCGCCTGGATGATTGGCGCGAGCACCGGATCTGCCACTTGCCGCCACCCCCTCAACGCCTCATTCGTCAGGCGATCGATCTCGTCTTCGTCCTGAGTGCCATGTGACTGGCAGGTCGCCACGTACGCCGCGAGCAGCCCACGCTGGTCTGGGGTCAATGTCTCGCCGTGCCTGACGCGCGCCAGGAGCTCGATGGCGGTCAGTTCCTGGATGCGACGTGCGGTCGCTGCCGGCGTAGTCGGTGGTGCAGCGACGCCCGGCTCTGCTGGGGTGACCGGCGCCGGCGCCGAGGACGCCCTTGGGTGTAGCAGCATGGCGTCCGGAGCTGGTGCAGGTAAATTGAACTTGTCGCGGATGACGGACTCTTCGACGCGCAAGCCCTGCTCGATGAACGGCGGGAGAGACTTTGACAACGATTCGAGGTCGTCCGCGGTCTCGAGCACGAGGCGCACACGCGGGTAATGCCCACTCGCCGGAGGTCCAAAGTTGAGGTCTACGAGCGGACGCACAACGTCGCGCTTGATCGTCGCTGCCAACTTGTTCGCGTCGTCGTCGCGGATGTCTTGCCTGACCTCGTTGTGCACCTGCGCCTGACCGGAGCCGATGCCGGAGGCGTGGGCGTCGGCCGTCATCGTCTGGCCGAGTACGCCCTTCGACACCTGGGCGTCGAGCCAATCGGCGAGGCCCATGAATAGCTTGTCGCCGCCGGTCGACGTCGACGCGCTGATGAAGTCGATGAGCATCGACTTCGGGATGATGCACGCGGCGTCGGTACCGATGTTGCTGACCGCGCGCAGCAGCTCGCGCTTCTGGTCGTCGGTCGCGCCTGAGTCGTACTTGCCCACGCGGATCGGCATGCCGAAGACCTCGGCAAACGCGAGCCAATCTTTGAGCGAGTAGTTCTTGCACATGTAGGCGATGGCCGCGAGCCGCGCGAGGCCGCCGCGGATTGGCACGCCCGTCTTAATCTTCGGCCTGTGCTGGACAAACTTGTACGGAGCGAGCGGGACGCCCACCGCGAGGTCCTTCTCGTCGCGCAGGCGCAGCTCCCTGCCGGTGTCGCGGTCGAACATGAAGAACCGCGGGTCGCGCCACTCATAGGCGCTCGGCACCCACTGGCTCCCAGATCGATCCCACATGATCTCGCAGACGGAGAATCCCTTGCCCACCGCGTCAAGTAGATCAGACAGCAGGCCAGGGGCCGCGTCGTCCCGCATAACCTCACCGACAAAGTCGGCAATCTCTTCGTCGCGCTTGTCGTCGGTGACTGACTCGATAGTGAGCGCCAGGCTGCCCACGGCAAGTTTGCGCGTGCTCAACACCGAGTGGTAGTGGAGGTCGCTCTCCTCCATCTGCTCGGCGAGCGTCAGGTACTCGTTGATGTCGTTGCTATCCACGGCCGCAAGGATCTGACCGAGTCGATCCGGGGTCAGGTTGTAGACCGCTGGCCACCATGGCGTGCGCACGCCGGCCATGGACGGCGCCGCGAGTTCCTCCGCGAGTGTCTTCATCTCTACGGGCTGTCCGCGATAGTCAAGAATCTGTGCCATCAAATCACTCCACCGCGCCGTCCGCGAAATCCGCCACCTTGGGCGAGCACGGAATGGCGATCATCTTGCTGTCGTTTGGCCAAGTCGGCAGTTGTCGCTTTGTATTCATAAAGTGCCGGCTCATGCTTCTGGTACCATCTCAAAGCTTGGGTCGTAGTGTCGACCTGGTCGTCGCTTGGTGCGCTGGGGAACGTGACGACTTCCTCGACGTAGTCATTCACCCATGGCGCAGCTGACGGGTCGGGTATGAACACGTTGCCGGCCTCGAAGTACGGCAACTGCGAGCGCAGCCGATCCTCTTTGCTGTCCTTCGGCCGGTAGATGTCCTTGTCGTCAGGCGGATTGAAGCCCGGGATCTCACCCTTGAGGGTGTCGACAAGCGCGGGCCCGTTCGCTTCGTCCTCGACGAGCTTGAGCGCAGCCCGCGGCCACTTCCCCGTGAGTGCCTTGACCATGGCTATCGATTCGGTAAAGCCCACGCGAGCGCGCACCTGGTCGACGAGGTAACGCGCAGATCCGGAGCGCGCCCACACCTGGCCAACGATGAACGACCCGGACTTGGTCTGTTTCAAGTTGCAGTCCCACGACTGGAGAAAATCAGACGCGCTGTCAGGCAGCACGCGATACGTCTTCAGGTGCTCACGCTTAACGATGAAGCCGCCGGGTGGCGCCGGGTGCTGTTGGAGTTGGCTCGCCACGCCGTAGCTTCCCAGGGGACGCTTGATTTCGGCAACGCCGCTCGAGGAGATCACTTCCGGGCAGAGCAGGTCGCCGGCGTTGACGCGTGGGTCACGGTAGATGCCGGTGTCGCAGCGATCCTCTGGCTCAAATTCCATCGGCAGACGCAGGTGCACGTATCCGCCCTGGCGGATGAGATGTCCGGCGAGGTCGTCCTGGTGCAGGCGCTGCATCACAACGATCGACGCTGCATGGTCGCGGTCGTTGAGGCGGGTGGCCAGCGAGAAATCCCAGGCCTCGATCGCCGAGGCGAGCTCGCCGGGCGTCGGGAACTTCTTCGCATTCAGCGGGTCGTCGACGAGGCGACAATCGCCGCGCCATCCGGTGTGGCCGGTGAGGCCGAATGACACACGATGCCCGCCGGCAGTGTTGGCATAATAGCCCTTGACGTCCTGGTCGCCTTTGAAATCCCACGCGTCGCCGCGTAGTTGCATGTACCAGACCGAGCGCATGATCTCGCGCGCCTTCACCGCGTCACGCAGCGCGAGCGGCTCGGCGTGGCTCGTCGTCAGTAGCTGGTAGTCCGGTCGGCGCAGCCACATCCAGGCCGGCCACAGCACCGACACCAGGGTGCTTTTACCCATCCCCGGCGGGATGTTTAGCAGCAGGTTACGGATCTGACCGTCTGCGACGGCTTGCAGATGTCTGCAAATCGCCTCGACGTACCAGCTCCAGACGAGTTCGCGCGTGTCGATGATCGGCCAGGCCTCGCGAACGAAGCGCGCGAAGTCGCGCCGGCACAGCTCGCCGACCACGCGATAGAGATCACTGCTGGGTGGGTTCGCTGTCATTCGTAGCCCAGCCGCCTCAAGTCCACGCGCACGTCCTCGGCTAGGAATGCGATGCAACATTCCCAGCCAGACGAGCGCAAATGATCGATCCATCTTTCGTCTTGAGTAGCAACGTGATGGTGGCACTTCGTACCGCACACCCAGATGGCCAGGCCTCTGGACTCCGGCTTCGCTGGAGGTGGTGTAACAATCGCGATTTCCGGCGCCCCGTTGAGCGATGGCGTCTTGCCACAGATGCCGTAGTTTGGATCGGCAACCCAGAACAGCACGTTCAGGTCGCGTAGCAATCGGACAAGGAGATCGATTTCGAAGAAACGGTAACCGGGCGCGTACAAGCCATTCGAGATCGCCCGATTTCTCATACCGACGTAGGCGTATCTAAGCGCGCCCTCGGCACTCATCTCGATGCGCCCTTCCCGGCGGCCTTGCGCAGAAGTACCTCGTACGCTTCGAGCTCCGGCCCGCTCAGCTTGGTCAGGTCCAGCACGTCATCAACATTGACAGTGACAGGACCTCCCTTGGGACCGCTAACCTCGTGCACCGTACGGGGTTCTTTCTGGCCGAGCCATTGCTTCCCGGTCCAGATGAGCATCACCCTGTCGCCCTTCATCGCCAGCTCGTACTGCTTGACGCGCAACCCCTCGAGGCCGCGTTTTCGTTTTTGACGAAAGTAGGTTTCAAAATTGCAACCGCGCTCCCGTTTGCAGGCACGCCAAATGGTCACGCGCGATATATCCAGGTAAGCACATATTCCATCGACAGTTGATTGGGCGGCGCACAGGGCGTCTACGACCTTCCAGTTGACCTCAGCTTGGGGTCTGCCAACCTTTGCGGCGCCTCGGCGCTTCCCTCTTCTCTGTGTCCGTTTGTTCTGCATGATCAAAGACTACCCCTGCGCGTCGGCAGCCGGCGGCGAACCGGCGCTTGGTGCGCGACGATGCCTGGCAGTCAGCTCAATCTCGCCTCGGCACCCGCAGCAGATCTCCGCGATCGGGGGTGTCTCGCCGGCGGGCAGCGTCCTCACCGACCGGAACACGTGTCGACAGAGACCAACCACGTGGTGATTGGCATGCATCACCGCGTGCCAGATCCCGTTGTGCTCCAGTGCCCAGCGACGAGGTCGTTCTTCGGTTGCCATGGTCACGCCGCCCTCCCGCCGTCGTCAGCCTGCGTTTTAGTTTTGGCCGAAGACCGCTGCCAGCCCCTGCGGCCTCTGGTCTTGGGTTTGGTTTTGAGCCATGGCTGCTCCTCGAGGATCTTGGTGATTCGCAACTTGGCCGCGGCCACGGGCGCGCTATCCAGCTTCTCTTCCTGCGCCAACAGTCCCATCAGTCATCTCTCCCGGCTGCCGCTTGCTTCCAATCGTGGGCATCTGATTTTGCAGATGGCACGAGGAATAGCGGGCGCTGCGGCGGTTCATCCGTGTGTTGTGTGTCGACGTCGAAGAACCTCTGCGTGGCACCGTCCCAACCAATTTCGACTCGCGACTTCTCCCCGTGGCGCTGCTTGTCGACGATGATCGTCGCCTCGTTGTCCGGAGTCTTCGAGTCGTAGTAGCCAGGTCGGTAGACGAACCACACGTTGTCCGCGTGCTCCTCGATGTTTCCCGAGTCGCGCAGATCAGACAGCTGCGGGATCGGCGGCTTGCGTTCTTCGACTTTTCGGTTGAGCTGGCACAACACGATGGCGTGGGCACCGAAGTCTTTGGCGAGGGCTCTGACCTCTTTCACGTTCCATCCGACTGCCAGATCGTGCCTCGGCGCCCGCTTGTCTTCGTTGAGTAGGCCCAGGTAGTCGACCACGATGAGCTTGGTGTTCGGCACGCGCATCAGCGCCGAGCGCATGTCGGAGACATCCAGCGACGAGCGCTCGTCGACCCAGAGCGACATGGACGAAATGCCGTCTGCGGACTCGATGATTCGTCCCCACTGGTGGTCGAGAATTTTCCCTCCGAGGTTGATCCTCGCGGATGCGGTCACGAGCCGCGTGATCACCGCGCTCGCCGTCATCTCGAGCGAGAAGAGAGCGACGTCACCACCGGCCCTCACGGCGCAGTAAGCGGCGATGTTGCCAGCCAACGCGCTCTTGCCCATGCCGGGTCGGCCGGCGATGATAGTCATCTCGCCCGCCTTGAGCTTGGTCTTGTGGTCGATGGATGGGATCCCGGTCTTCGCCACGATGCCGTGCTCAGGGTCCACTTGTTCCGCCTGGAAGTCGTTGAGCCACGTTGGCAGCAAGTCTTTCACCCTGCGGATCGATCCAGACTTCGGCTTGACCCCCATCAGCAACCGCTGTACCTCGGCCGCTTTCGTTTCTGCATCGAGGTCCTTGTTGCCCATGATGTTCTCGAGCTGCAGCTGTTGGCGCTTGCCCTCAGCTTCTGCGACCAGACCCGCGACCCAGCGGTCGAGGTTGACGACGCTCGGGCATATCGCGGTGAGGCAATGGAAGTTGGACTCGATCCCGGCCGGCCGGTCAGCATCCTTCGCGATGCGATCCCACACGGTGACCTCGTCGCAATCGAGTCCCTCAGCGAGGCAGTCTTCGATCATCGACCAGACGTACGCGTAGGGCTGCTGCGTAAAGCATTCGACGCCGAGCTCGTGCACTTCGGCCGGAATCTTTTTCTGCCCGAGGATCATGATCGCCCCGAGCACTGTCGCCTCGGTCGGCGCTTTGGCCACTGGGCTATTTTTGTCCAGCTTGGGATTCTCGACGCCCAGCCAGTCGATGGGCGCAGCTCCGCGCTTCACGCGGGACGTGTTGATCGCATCCGCCGAACCGTCGCACAGCGCCACGGTCTCTTCGACCTGAGCCATCATGCTCTCGATGTCGCGTTCGTCATCCATGATCCGCCCCAGCCTGCCGGTTCTGTTTCTCGATCTGCTCGATTTCGTCCCCAGACTTTCCAAGCGACCTCAGCCGTTTTCTTTCGAGGCGCTCGGCTTCGATGCGTGTGGCATTTTCTTGGGCTCGTTCTTCGGATGGGCTCATGTTTCGGCGAGGTGGGGCTTGCGATGGTGGTTGGTCTTTGGCCTTGAGCGCATCGGTGCGCTCTCCTTCGATGACGCTCAGCGCGTATCCGACGCCCTTTCCCTTCGACCTGGCAAGCGCGTGGTCAATCTCGTACTGTTCAACAGGTGCCAGCTTCGAGAACCGCTCCCGGTCGCTGCGCCCGAGCTGTATCGCCAAGCCGTTGTTGGCGACCTGGTCCCCGAAGTCGCGAAGCGACACGCCAGACGCGCGCGCTGGACTCTCGCTTTGATCTAGATCTGGAGGGGGACGGGTCGGGACGGGATCCGGGGACGGGATCCGGGTCGGGATCGGGTCGGGTCGGGACGCCGTTAGAGGGACGTTTGCAAACGCGTTTGCTACGGCGTTTGTGGTAGTGGTTGCTAACGCGTTTGCGGCCCGTTGCTCTCGCTTGCGCTTCTTCCACTCGCGCCACCGCTCTCTGGATTTTTCTCTATTCTCTTCAACTACTTCCGCTTCTGGCTGGTAGTCATGCCAGTCGTGGAACGTGTAGTCGATACCGTGTTTTTCCCACAGATTGAGTCCTACTAGACGGTCGGCGATGGCCACCGCTTTGCGACCAAAAGGAGTGATTCTTGACAGCCTCGCGGCCGATATTTTGCCCTCAGTTAGGCGCCTCGAGCAGTCACATCCGGCAGCCAACCAGACCGCCAGGCATGCCGCCCACTCGTCGGCGTTTGCTTCGAGCTCCTCAAGCTTTCGGTGCTCGGGGAAGCCGTCGTCGACCTTGAACCAGGTCATCTCGATCCACCTTTCCACTGGACTTTGTTTTTGGCGCGAGCCCATCTCTGCTCGAGGTCAGAGTACGGCTCCTCACCGTCGCCGCGGACGGCTCCACACCGGCGGCAGTGGTACGATGCGTGCTCGTGAAACAGAGATAGCTCATTGCACGTCGGGCATCTGGAAAGCAGTCCAGGTCCCCATTGCCACTTGCCGCCGAACTCCTGATCGGCAAGCATGCCGATAGCGAGGCCCTTGAATGACCTGACACCAAACAGCGTCGCACCGACGATCAGCGCCTCTTTGACCCAGCCAGATTTTTCGATCTTCTCGGCGGCTGACGGCACGAGTTCGCCGATCACGACGCACGGCTTGACCTCGACGAGTAGCGGCGCGTGCGGGAACTTTACGACGAAGTCCGGGATGTATCCGTTCAGGTCGAACGGCTCGTATTCCCACGGCCACCCGAGCTCGTCGAAGAAGTGAGCCCATTGGGCCTCGAGACGGCTACGAAAATTGATGTGCGCATACTTCGTTGGGATTCCTTCACGCATCGATCGTCACCTCCACCGCCAATTGTAACCGGTCAGAACGGCTCGCCGTTATCGATCGGGGGGGGGGCCGCATCCTTCGGCCTGCACTTCGCGCAACTGATTCGGTAGTCGGGGTCCTTCTTGTCGGGCCGCTTGTTGTTCTTGTGGATGAAGAGTCGCACGCCCCCATCGCCCTCATTCGAACACGATAGGATCTCGGCGATCATCTCGCGGGTGAGCGTGCCCGACATGTAGCGGGCCTTCCCTTTGCGAGGTTTACTCAGCCAGACGCCGCACAGATTTTTGAACTCGTATTTTGCTTGGTCCGCCATCTCAGTACCTCTCAGTGTTTGACGATTCGATTTGCTCGTGTCCCCAATGGGCCAGCAGCAACGCATCCGCCCTCCCGTCGTCTTTAGCGCGCGCCAACTTGTCCGCGAGCCGGGGGAATAGCTTGCGAGCCAGATCGAGCGACGAGCCTTTTTCGCGCTCGTCATCGCGACCAATCTCGCGGCAGCCAGGCTTGATGAGGCCGAGGTCGCGCTTCCACTGCGACGCCCCCGCCAACCGAATCGGTATCTTGTTGGCCGCCACCACTCCGCGGATGAGACCGAATATCTCGCCGTAAGCGAACGCGCTCGATACCCCCATGCGAGTGGATGCTTGGGCCCGCTCGATGATCACGAGCTTGGCGTCACATACCGGCGGGCGGCGCATCTCCAAGGCTAGGGCCTCAACGTCGACCCGCCGACGGCATTTGCCGTTGACCTTGACATCTACGGTAGGGATGTCGATCACGGCCGCGGTCGAGTCGTCTCCCACCGCGGCGATGCCGCCGGTGATGCCAGGATCGATTCCCACCACGATCACGACTTGTCACCAGCAAGTGGCAACTCTTGCTGACTCGGCTCGAGCTCCACGTCGATAGCGCCCGGGAAATTCGCCACCAGGGCGTCGAAGTGCTGTTTGCAAAACGTGAACGGTAGAGCCAGCTCGAGCCGGACTCCGCTGCCGAGCGGAACGATCTTCTTGGCGACAGGGAAGGTTGAGATCTGCTTGCGGTCGCCAAACTTCACTTGGTGGGATTCGTAGACGATGGCTGGCTTGATCTGCGCGAATGGCACCTTGCCGTCGTTGTCGGTGGACGCCTGGCTCACCATGTTGCTGAGCTCGGGGCCAACAAAGTCGGTAAGCTGCTTGTACGTCAGCGTCAGGCCCAGGATCGGAACGACGACCTTCTCTTCTGAGTCCTTGGCTTTTTTTAGTGTGATGGACTTCACGTCAGCGTCAAACGTCTTGGTGATTCGCACTCTGCTATCCTCCTACGCCAGCGGCATGCCGGCGGTAAACGCTAGATCGTCGTGACCAACGTCCCGACAGGTCCGAACTCGCGCTGCACGAGGGCGAGGTCGCATCCGAAGAAAAAGAACGCCTGCGCTTGGCGATTCCCAGGCGCCGGCCGGCCGTCGGCACCGATGAACGCGATGCGCTGGTCAGGAAAGCAACAAAAGTCGGCCGCCCGTAACGCCTGCTGAAACCACCCCGTCTCAGTAGCGTTATTGGTCAGCAGGGTTGCCTGTGGAACCTTCTTGTCTTCGGTCGCGTCGACCAGCATGCTGACGAACTCGCCGATCAACGGCGTGCTGAACGGTGGGTTGAGCCAAACATTCCCGCGCCACTCGCGAGTGCGCCCGTCGATGCCTTTGTCGAAGAACGCCTTGGCCTTGACGATCTCGTTGGCTCGCGCGGTCGACGCCGGATCGAGGTCGATGGATCCCATGACGCGGCGGGCCCGATCGATGTAATCGGGCGGAGTGCGCCACTCGTCGCCGCGACCGTTGTCCTGCGCATGGCTTGCGCGGATTTCTTTAGCTCTCGCCAGGACCTCGTCATCGGATAGCTCGAGCACCCTTCGCTGCTCTTCCTCAGAATCGTCTGCCAGGTCGGCAGCGGCGCTCACGCTCACGCGACCACGCTCGACAGCGGCGACGAGCTCGGGGACGCCGTGGGCAGTCACTTCGCGGGCGTGTCTGATGGTGCGTTCGCCGACGTTGAGCATTTCCGACGCTTCTGCCTGGGTCGCCACCTCGGCAAATTTGCCGAGCTGGCGCTGACCGTCGCACAGCGTGGCGAGCTTGGCTGCCACCATCGCCCGCTGGCTCGCATCCAGATGCCTGCGGTGCAGGTTTAGAGAAACCACGTACGACAGGAGTGATCCTCGGCCGTCCCACACAACGTACTGCGGCTTGACCCCAGCTATTCGGCACGCGAGGAATCGGTTACGTCCGTCGACGATGAGCCCTTTCTGGCTATCGAGCACGATGGGCTCGCGCAGTCCGTTGTTTTTGATGTCATCGGCGAGATTTGCGATCTCGCCTGGGTCCATCATTGGGAAGATCTGGGAGGCCGCGTGAAAGCGTTTTTCGCTCATGACTCCACCCCCACGAGATTGAGGCACCACCGTATAAACGCCGTGCGCTCGTGCTCGTCGTCGATATCGTTCAGGGCCTCAAAACTTCGATGCCCCCTGTCGGCGTCGTCATCGGCTCGGTTGAAGAACGCGTGGATGAGGGCGTGGTGGTTCGGGCAAAGCCATACGGACCGGTGGTCAGGCTCATCAATGCCGTGATGATCGTCGAATTGTTGCACCAGCGGCCAGATGTGATGGGCGTGGACGATGGATCTGAATCGTCGGCAAAAGGCGCAGGACTGCGGTTTTCCCGGGGCGAAGCTCTCCCGAGCGGCTTTCATCCATTCTGATTTTCTTTTTGCTTCCTCATCCAACAGTGGCTTGATTAGCTGCCCGAGTCTGCGTTCGGCGCGGATTACAATCTCCGCGAAGCCGTTTACGACGGCGATGCTTTTTCTTGATTCTTCTGCCGCTGTTTGCAGTGCCAGATATTCGTCCCTGATCTTCTTCACTTCCGGGATCGTTTTGCACTCGGCGAGAATCTCGATTGCTCGGTCGATCTTTGGCCGTGCGTCTTCCATCACGCCGCCTGCACTTTCTTCCCAGTCGGCTTCTTCGTCATCGCGTGACGAATCGCCAGGCAGCGCCCGCACGGCTTGCCCACGTCGCACCCGCACGACGACAGCAACGGGCGCAGCATCGATTCGAGCTGTGCGATCTTCACGTCGCGAGACTCGATCATCTCCGCGTGCAGCTCCGACCTCCGCTTGGCGTCAGCGACCAGCTGCACGTTCTCGCGCAGCAGCTGGTTGAACCGAGTCTTCTCCTCCGCCAACTCCGCCCGGAGATCCCGCTTGTAGGGTTTGCACATCGTCCGTCCCTCTCGTGATTTTGGCGCCGACCGCGCCGAACAGATCTTCGAATGCAGTGACCCGCGCCCGGGCCGCGACCAGGTGCAGCTCGCATCGGTGAGCGAGCGTGCGCGCTGTCTCGGACTCACGTTCGAGAACAGCCCTCGCGTGAACCTCCTCGCATGTCTGCAAGAGGAGCAGTGCGCCGAGCGCCGTCGCCAGGTGCCACATCCCGAGTCTCATGGCGCCCGGCCTCGATCTTCCCATCGGACCATGCCGCGGGTGAGGATCGCGACGCTGATCTGGTTCTTGCGGGCCGGCACCTTGCCGAGGAGCCACGAGTGCACGGCGAACTCGCTGACCTTGAGACGATCGGCGACAAGGCCCACCGGCAGGTGGCTGCGCTCAAGCCAGTCGGCGAACGTCATTTGAGACCCGCCTCTTGGCGCACGACTGAGGCCAGCTTCTCGCCGGCCACCTTGTCGAGTGCACGCTCGAGCGCGTCGGCACGCTCGCGGTCTGACATCTGGTGGCTCTGGCAAAACTCTCCACCGGCCCACCTGCAGACGAGCTTGACGATCCAGTTCGACCCGTCGTGCGTCACGAGCCAGAAGAGCCAGTCCAGTTGGCCGTAGTGACGTTCCTGACGTTTGAGCGCTTTGCACAGAGTGCTGGCCGGCTGATCTAGGTCGAACGCGGCTTGCTTCAACGTGGCGTTGGAGACGACCGCGCTGGCGGCGTCGTAAAGTTTTTCGGTGGCCTCGCCAGCTAGGTAGCGATCGTTGTAGCGCAGAGGGAGCTGCCCCTGCGCGCAACGTGCGTCCTCACAATTGACGCGGGTTGCGCAGGGCTCGTCGGCGATACTTCGGGCATGAGGTGCCATCTGAGACCCCCGTGGTTAGGCGACGCGTTTGCGCGGTGCGGGATAAAAGTCGTTCGCCGTGACTTCTCCGTCCGTGATCGAATGGATGCGGCGCATGACGTCCTTCCGAGGGATGCGCTGACCGAGGAGGTAGCGAGATGCCGATTGCTGCGAGACGCGCAGAAGCTTTCTCAGCTTGGCCTCTCTGACCCCGTGCTTCTCACACCAAGTTTGGAGCTGCATGACATTCGAATACACCAAACAGGTGTATTGGTCAAACATAAATACCGTTTCGGTGTGTGACTGCGATCGTGAGGCATGCAAAATGGTTGGTGTGAACAAGATTCGAGAAGTGCGTGAAGCGAAGGGCCTGACTGCGGATCAGCTCGCCGTGAAAATCGGCACCACCCAGCAGCAGGTCTCGCGTCTGGAGAATGGTGAACGCAGACTCACCGTCGACTGGCTGACCAGAATAGCGGATGCCCTTGGATGTCCGGCAACAGATCTATCGACAGATTTGGGTAAAGCGAGTATTCCGGCGACTGTTGATCTAATCGGATATGCAGGAGCAGGAGACTTGTACTACCCAGACCCAGAAAAAGGACCATGGGTCGGCATCGAACGCGTGCCGGCCCCGCCAGGAGCTGTTGACGTAGTGGCGTTGCGTGTCCGCGGCGTTTCGATGGAGCCGGTCTACCGGAATGGAGATCTCCTCTACATCCATCAGCACGACGGATGGGACGTTGAGAGCTGCATCGGAAAGGACTGCGTCGTTGAGCTCGCTGCCGGGCAGGTCTATGTCAAGCGGCTAGAGCGGCACAACGGGAAGATGCGTCTCGTTTCCCACAACCATCCGGTCATGAATGATGCCGCCGTGGTGTGGGCGTCCCCGATCGAGTGGGTGAAGAGGGCATGAGACCGTTCTAAGCGCCCAGTAGCTTCGCTTTCTGCGCCGAGAATTCGGCATCATTTAGCACTCCGCTCGTGCGCAAGGCGGCCAAGCGTTCAAGCTGGGAGACCACGTCATTTTGAGGTGGCTGGGCGGCCGCTCCTGGAGACTTGCGTCTTTCCATCGCCGAACGAACAGCGGCCGTGAACGGAGCTACGGTGCGCTTGTCCATCCGTTCAATGGACATCTTCGACGCGCCGTCCCAGATCCCGACCGTGCCCCAGATCATTCCGGTCTCTTGCGTGATCGAGTTGATCTTGTCCAACGGAACATCTTTTTGTCGCAATCCGTAGAGAAGACCTTTGTCGAGGAAGATAACCCGTTTATTCGTGCAGACCACCACCCACGTGGCGTTCGCGTGCCACCCCGACGCGAGGCCTAGTACGGTCTCGTCCGGCGTGAGCAGAGCCGGAAGAGACTTGATTTCCTTCCGCGTCCAAACGGTTCCGACATAGCCGATCGATCGAATCTGAGCAGAAATTTCGTCTTTGGTTGGCATGAGGCCCCTTTCGTCGGCAATCAGACACGATCCACGGCGATCGCGCAAACACCTTTCTGGTGTTTTATTGTTGACGTGTACACCAGTCCGGTGTAGTATCCTTAGTAGGTGCTCACCCCGAGCATCAGGAGGCAAGCCTGATGACAGCGCAAAACGCATTCGCCCGAGTCGCAACGAAAACCCAACCCGAGGGCGGTCGCAGTGAATCGCCGTCGGCTTGCCTCCGCGGCGAGAAAAGTCAGGGAGCCGGTCGCCCCCCCGCCGGTTCCCTGACCACTCCCGCCGACCACTTCCACGCCGCACGTGAGGCGCTCGCCGCGAGCCCGCTCCAGCGCAAGCTCGCCACAACGTCGGCCGCGGTTAAGGCACTGACCAGCCAGGTGCTAGCGGTAGACCCGACGCAGGTGGCGTTATCCGGGTCCAGTGAGGACGCGCGCATCCTGCGCCAGTCCATCTACGCGATCATGGCCGCCGCTACCCGGGCGATGGAGGCCCGCAGCCTGACAGAGTGCAACGACGTCGCGGCCGCTCTCGACGGGCTTGCCGAAACCTTCCGCTCAATCGGTTGCACCGCGAAGGGGGTCTGACCATGACACGCATCGACCCGTTCTCGCTCCCGGAAGAGACCGCCGAAGTCGCGCGTCTGGACCTCGACTCCGAGACAGACGCCCTCAACCGTCTCGTGGAGGTAGTTGCCGAGCACGGACCTGCTTGGGTCGTAGCGGCGTGCAAGGCCTTCGAGGTTGAGCACGCGATCGGCTGGCTCCAATCGACGGGGATTGCATCGTTCTGGGATGGCAGCCCTGAGACTCGCGACATCATGCGCGCGCAACTCGGTGCTCGAGGCTTCAACGAGGAGGGCGTGCTCAATGTGTAGTGCAACCGCGCTCGCCCGCCGCCCCCGCGTGCTCATCGTCGACGACGACCCACTGTCACTGCGCGCCACGTCTCGAGTTCTCAAGGCCGCCGGGTGGGACGTAGATACCACCGTAGACGCCCCGTCCATCGCCGACGCGAACCGCTATGACGTGGTGCTGACTGACTGGCAGCCGCTCGGGCCGGAGACGCTCTCGGCTTGCCATGATGCGGGCACGCCGGTCGTGGTGTTCACTGGCTCACCTGACCGCGCGCCCGCCGGAGTCGCGGTCCTCGCCAAGCCGGTCAACTCCATCGAGCTTGATGCAACTCTCAGCGCGGCCGCGGGGGTGGTGCTGTGACCCCGCTCGCGCGCATCCGCCCCGAGGACGTGGCCCTAGCCGACTACGTCGACTCGCTCACCGACGCGCCGGATCCATTGCCCGAGGTCGTGAGCATGCGCCGGTCGTGCGCCCGTGGCGAGGTGGTGCGCGTGGCTCTGTTGCTCGCGGCCGTCGTGGTAGCGACCGCGGCGCTCTGGATGGCGGTGGCGCCATGAGCTTCGCCGACGAAATGGAATCCCTGCGCCAGTTGTCCGTGGCGCAACTGTTGTCGCGAGGCAACGAGATTCGCTCGAACGCATCGAACAGAAACCCGCGTCCCGGGAGCATCTATCTCTACACTCCGGTCGCGCATCGCAAGCTCGATCTCATCGCCCGCGCCATCTCCGAGAAGACATCAAAATCGCCCGGCACATCGCCGGCACCGCGCCGTCCGGTCGACGGCAACCAGGCCAGTGCCGGGTCGGAGGCGCGCAAAACCTCCGGCCCGGCCAACCCCTGGAGCGAAGACGACCACGCGTTCGACTACCAGGGCAAATCAGCCAGAGACGAGGACGACGATGTTGACGAAAATTAGAGGCAGCCGAGCCGACTGCGCGATGGAGTGCGCAGGCTCGCTGCTCGAGATCGCAACTCCGTACAACGAAAACACCGACGAGGCCCGCGCCGGTACCGCGAAGCACGAAGCACTTGCATGCATCGTCCGCGGTGAAGAGCCACCGATCGACCAGATCGCCGAGCGCCACCAGGTCGACGCCGATGAGATCTCACGCGCAGTCGTGTACGGCAAGCAGGCGTGGCGCGAATTGGGTAAGTGGTTTCCGAGCCCGAAGGCCGAGGTCAGGATTGAAGGCCTGGTGACGGTCGGTACGGCCGACGTGCTGTCGGTCATCCCGGACAACCAATCGCACACCACCGGCTCGAAGTCTATCGCAATCCTCGACTGGAAGACGGGATGGGGACACGCCGAGCACGATCACCAGCTCATGGCGTACGCCGACGCCGCGCGCTCAGAATTCGGCATGCCGACGAGCGGAGTCATCACCGCGATCGAGGTGCACCTACAGCACCGCGAGACCAACACCCGCAACCTGACCGAGGCCGAGCTCGACGGATTCCGCGAGCGTGCGAAGCGCCAGATTGCGAAAGCCGGCAAACAGTACGCCGCTGGCGGTCACTGCAACTTCTGCCCGCGGCGCAATGCGTGCGTGGCTCGTGACGAGTATCTGCGCGCGTCCGTTGTCGCGCTGGTCCCGGCCGGCGGAGAGCCGCAGGCATTGACGCGCGAGGTGCTCGGCTCTCTGTACGACCGAGCGAAGATGCTCAAGCGCGCGATTGCCAGCTACGAGTCGATGCTCGACGACGCGCTCGAGCAGGGCCCCGTGCCGATCGGAGGCGGCAAGATGCTGGCGCTCGTCGCGAAGTCGCAAGACCAAATCCTAGCCGACAAAGCGCTGCCGTTGCTCACGTCGTCCGATCTGACTGCGGCGTTGTCGGTGAGCAAGGCAGGCATCGAGCGAGTGGTCAAAGAGCGCGTCGCGAAGGGCGGGGCGGCGGCCGAGATGCGGCGTGTGCTCGGCGCCCTGCGCGAGGCCGGCGCGATCGAGCAGGTCGATAAGCAAACCAAAACAGTCATCGACGCGGCCGAGGCCGCCTAGGGAGACACCATGGCAGAGGTGAACAAAAACGAAGTGGCAGCGAAAGACCAACCCAAGCGTTCGCTCGTCCCCGTGACGATGGGCCAAGGTGGCGTGCTGCGCCCGAGCAATCTGACCGAGGCGATCGAGGTCGCCAAGCTCATGGCGCACTCGGGCATGGTGCCCAAACAGTACGAGGGGAACCCCGGTGCCGTGCTCGTCGCGATTCAGATGGGCGCCGAGCTCGGGCTGTCACCGCTATCTTCTATCCAAAACATCGCCGTGATCAACGGACGACCGTCGCTTTGGGGTGACGCGGTGCTCGCGCTCGTCGTGTCCGATCCTCGATGCGAAGACGTCGTCGAGAGCCTCGACGAAAAGACGATGACCGCGACGTGCATGGTGAAGCGCGTCGGCCGAACGCCGATCGAGCGCACGTTTTCGATGGGGGACGCCAAGACGGCGGGTCTCGCTGGCAAACAAGGACCGTGGTCGCAGTACCCGAAGCGCATGCTGCAGCAGCGCGCCCGCGGGTTCGCCCTGCGTGACGCCTTCCCGGACAAGCTGCGCGGGATCATCTCGAGCGAAGAGGCTGGAGACTTCGT
>Ga0315268_10000358_pt1 | contig 53564 bp, 49 predicted proteins | sample C1_top_MG_FD_204535 | JGI IMG/M metagenome (GOLD analysis project Ga0315268, IMG submission 204535) | Sediment microbial communities from Yellowstone Lake, YNP, Wyoming, USA - C1_top | ecosystem: Environmental > Aquatic > Freshwater > Lake > Sediment | place: USA: Wyoming | collected 2017-08-01 | reverse complement strand
TAGATCGGCTGCCGTTGACGCTGATAGAGGCATTCCATTCGACTCTTGAAGAAACCATTTACTCCGATCTGATACTCCTGATGGTAGATGCGAGCGAACCGATTCAACTCATTGAAAAGAAGCTCTCGATATGCTTAGAGACGATAGAACGCATAGGAGCTTCGGGCGTTCCCGTAGTAACGGTTCTGAACAAAATCGACTTGATCCCGGAAAAGGAGTTGCTCCAAACACTCAAAGAAGTGAGAGAGAGGGCAACAACCGTTGTTCCGATATCAGCATTGTACAAGACAAATCTGGAACAGTTGAAACAGGAAATATTGGGAATATTGAAAAATTATGTCAAAGCTTCATTCACCATACCTTTGACGAAGGAAACGATGTCGTTCATCGCGTGGCTCTACAAAAGCGCTGACGTGCAAGCAACAGATTACGGGGAAGGCTCGGTGCACGTGACTTTTGAAGCAAATCCAGTGTTCGCAGAGAAGGTGAGAAGTCGTGTGGAAAAAGAGTTCAACGGCAGACTCGAGAAAATCTAGGAAAAGATTGAAGCATGTCCAAGATTGTGGTGTTAAGATGGGGACACCGGCCGCAGAGAGACGCACGGCTCACGACGCATGTTGCACTGACATCCAGAGCGTTGGGAGCTAATGGATTCATACTGTCAGAGACGGAAGATCGGAAGATCAAGGAAACGGTTGAAAAAGTCACGCAGAATTGGGGCGGACCTTTCTTTTTTGAGATGGGAATTCCGTGGAAAACGGCTGTGAAGGACTGGAAGGCAAGAGACGGCGTGGTTGTTCATTTGACGGCTTATGGAGAAAACATCGAAACAAGTGACGTGCTACATCGGATTAAGGCCTCTCGCAAAGACATTCTTGTCATGGTTGGAAGCCAAAAAGTTCCAGGCGAGTTCTTCTCGGAAGCCGTTTCAGACTTCAACGTTGCAATTGGAAGCCAGCCCCACTCGGAATGTGCAAGCTTGGCGGTTTTTCTAGACCGATTCTTCGAAGGTAAGGAATTGGCAAAGAAATTTAAGAAGGAAAAACTGAGGATAATGCCTCAATCTAGAGGAAAGAAGATAGTCAGCGGAAACCTGTGATGTTCAAATTCAGGCTTTCTTCGTAAAGAGATTTAAATTTAACCTTGCAAAATATATAATATGGAGAACGGCGCTTAGTATTGAAAACAAAGGGTTGTTATGTTATCTAACATAGATGATGCAACCTTGTTGAAGGTTGCCGAGGCGTTAGGCGAAGAAGATGCAGTTAAACTAATCGATATCCTAAAGAATTCACAAGAAACAACTGACGATGAAATAGCAACTAAAACAGGAATAAGGCTGAATTCTGTCCGGAAAATACTTTACAAGCTTTATGATCACTCTCTTGTAAGCTTGAGGCGAACTCGTGACCCGAAAACCGGGTGGTTCATATTCCATTGGAGGCTTCAGCCAGACCAGCTGGAAGGGTTCATACTCAGCCAGAAAAGGCGGGTGCTCGAAAAGCTTGACATCCGACTGGAATACGAGAAGAATCATGACTTTTATTATTGTTTCACGCCCGGATGTAAGCGAATACCGTTTGAAGAGGCTGTGGAACTGGTTTTCCGATGTCCAACGTGTGGCAAACCGTTAATGCATTACGACAACGAGAAGATCCTTGACTCTTTAGGCAAGAAAGTTGAGATTTTAAGGAAGGAGCTTGGTGAGTGAAAAGCTCCCAACCAGGGAACGAGCGCTCCAGTTTCTCCGGCAGAGCGGATGCCGAGAGAATGTCATAAGGCACGTTGAAGCAGTATCTGCACTAGCCGTAGAGATCGCGGAAGCCTGCAAGGAAAAGGGCTATGACGTTGACCTGGAACTTGTTGAAATCGGAGGACTTTTGCACGACATTGGTCGTGCCAAAACTCACAGCGTCCACCACGTCGTCATCGGAGCAGAAATCGCGAAATCGCTTGATTTGCCAGAATCATTGGTATCAATAATCAAGAGGCATGTCGGCGGAGGAATAACCTTTAGAGAGGCCAAGAAACTCGGTTGGCCAAAAGACATCTACGTTCCGCAGACACTTGAAGAGAAAATTGTTTCTTACGCGGACAAGCTGATCGAAGGTTCGCGACGGGTGCCAATAGAGAAAACCATAGACAAACTTTCTGAGGAGTTGCCGCCGCCTGCCATTGAAAGAATCTGGAGACTGCACGAGGAAATGTTGGCTCTGGTCGGTGACTGCGAATGCATGCCGTAACCTTGCTGGCGAGAGCCTACGACGACTCTCAACTGAAGCAGGTTGGCAAAAACCTAAAGTCCACGTTTGAAGGTTTGAAGGTTGAAATCCAAATCGACGGAACCACCGCACGCGGATGGATTGAAGCATCGGTTTCTGGTGAAGACGAGAACGTAGTCTTGAACTTTTTAGCCGCCAACATAGGATTGTGCCCGACGAGTCTGGGCAATTTGAAAAAATACCAAACGATAGAAGGACGCCTAGTACGTCCAGATCAAAGTGCAAATCAACTTCAAGTCGATGTGGGGGCATTTTCGCCAAGAATTGTTGACGCATCTATCCCACTGGAACGCTTGCAGGCTCAACTGGGCGATGGAAAGAAACTTCCGCTCAGAAAATTTGACGAACTATTTGGCTTCTGCAGAAACTTACCACTCGCCATCAAAATTCTAAACGTGAACAACGAGAAAGGTTACATTGAAGCCGAGTTGGCTGAAAAACAGCAAACGCAGTACGATGACTGGACGAAGTCTCTGCTTGACAGACTGTTGATTTTAGGCGCATCTCAAAAGGAGATCGAGCTAGCCTTGGAGAACGCGGGGTTCAGCCGTTACGTGATAGGCACAGAACCACTGGGCGTTTTCGAATATGCGATCGTGTGCAAATTTGGAACAGATGCTGCTGGACTGATTCCGAGAATAGGCAGAAAGCTCGGAAACGCGAGCTTCAGCGTCTTTCAACCAAGAAGGATTCTAGGCTTTTTCAGACAAAATCAGACGGTGCCTATTGCCTAGAAACGAGGTATACTCCGACAAAGATGAGAAGGCCTCCGATGACAGTGAAAGGGGTCATTTCCTCTCTGATAAAAATGGTGGCGAACAGCACGGTAATCAATGGTTCTCCGAACATGAATGAGCTGGTCACTGCTGCTCTGACTTGCTTCATGACGTAGAACCAAATGAAATACCCCAGCAATGAGCAGGTAAAAGCTAGGAAGAGTATTGCAGACCACTCTTGAAGATTCAGTGTGAATATTTCATGGAAAGAGTTTTCCGCCAGAGAAAAAGGGACTAGACAAAGCCCGCCTAGTATGTTGACGTAGGCCACAATTAGAAAGGGACTGTACTTCTCTATTATCTTTTTTCCAATGAGGGTGTATGTGGCCCACAGAAAAGGAGTGGAAAGTAAGATGAGAGTTCCTAAAAAGAAAGACATGTTGTTCTGTAGATTTAGAGCGCCGCCCGTGACGACTGTAAAAGTGCCCATCGCTGCGATGCCGATTCCAAGAATCTGTCTTGTCGTCAATCGCTCCTTGAATATTCGTGCGGAAATGATGCTGATGAGGATTGGGGAAAGTAGGCAAACCAAAATGGAGGCAAGGGAGGCGCTGGCCATTAGAATGCCTGTGTATTGAATGGTAAAGAAGAAGGTGACGCCAGTGAGCGCGAGGACGACTAGAGTTGGCACATCCTTCTTATCAACGAGCAACACGTAGTTTGAATTCTTGATCTTGTTGAGGAGAAGTGCCGTAATGAAGAGTCCGCCTGCTGTGAGAAACCTGAAGGTCGCTATCGCAACTGGAGACATTCCCTCTCGAAGTGTTGCTTTGACAATTACGAACGAACTGCCCCAGAAAGTGATCAGACACAACATCAGAAACGCGTTGAGTGGGCTAATCGTTCTAGCTGCCATGTTGGCTATTTCTTTTGCTTCGACTAATAAAGGATTTACTTGGAAAATGGTACGCAGACTCGAGTTATAGACCTGCTTAATCAAGCACCAACCGCTACCCTTTTCAAGCTATGATCCTTACCAATGATCTTTGAGGAATGGTCAATGCGAAAGGAACTGATGAAAACGATCTTGGCTCGGCGTAGTATACGCAAATACACAAGCGAACCGGTTGGTAAGAAGGACATTACGGCGATGCTAAAAGCTGCAATGGCGGCCCCGTCTGGCTCAGACCTCAAGCCGTGGCACTTCATCGTAGTTACCGACCGGAAGATACTGGACAATCTAGCCAGCGTGCATCCCTATGGTAGAATGCTTTTCAAAGCACCCCTCTGTATAGCAGTATGCGGCGACACAACCACCTCGGCCAGCCTTTGGGTGCAAGATTGCTCCGCAGCTACAGAGAACCTTCTCTTGATGGCTACTGCGATGGGTCTTGGCGCAGTCTGGGTTGGTGTTTATCCAAGAGAAAATCGTGTGAACGCCGTAAGAAAGGTGCTAGGTCTTCCAGAGACAGTCGCTCCCCTAAACCTGATCTCTATTGGCCATCCAGCTGAAGAGAAAGAACCGCGCACACAGTACGACAAGCTGCGAGTGCATCGCGGACACTGGTAGCACCTCAGATGAACCGCTTGCAAGCCCCTTCTAGTCTCTAACCTTTTTCCTTGACCTTGGTGCCTTTGCTCCGTGGAATTCAAGTTTCCCTACTTCAAAACTGCCAGTTAGCTGTATGTCCTCCGATGATCCCCCAACCATTACCGCGAAGGTACCGGGTTCTACCATGCGCTTCATATCACGGCCGATGAAGGAAAGAAGCGCCATGGCAAGTGTGAAACTCACAGTCTTCCTCTCGCCGGGCGTGAGCGTTATTCTTTTGAACCCTTTCAATTCCTTGATAGGTCTCGTCACGCTGGCTACAACATCGCGCAGGTACAACTGCACGATCTCGTCACCTTTGCGGTTGCCTGTGTTCTTTACGTCTAAGCTGATCTCGAATTTCTCAGCGGCACCTGTTCCCTTATGATCTATGCGCAGGTTGCTATATTCGAATCTTGTATAGCTCAGTCCGTGTCCAAACGGGAACAAAGGAGTATAAGGCACATCGAGATACTTTGAAGACCACTTGTCAGTCGATGGAGGTCGACCAGTGTTCTTGTGGTCATAATAAATGGGAACCTGCCCCACTGTCCGAGGAAACGTGACCGGCAGCTTGCCGCTTGGATTAGAATTCCCAAAAATAACATCAGCAATCGCGTTTCCTGCTTGAATCCCTAGGAACCACGCTTCCAAAATTGCCGGCACGTGTTCTGCCGACCATGAGACGGAGAGCGGTCTTCCGTTCATCAAGACCTCCACCACGGGCACCCCTGCGTCATAAACCGCTTCTACGAACTCTTCCTGAACTCCCGGCAGGTCCAGTGAAGCTCGACTCGCTGCTTCGCCACTCATGTCTCTGCCTTCACCTACTACGACAATAGCCACGTCGGATTCTTTGGCTTTGTTTACTGCGTCTTCGAAACCTTCGGTCGAGGTTCCATCGATCTCGCAACCCTTCGAGTGAAGAACTTTAGTTTTAGGGGACACCCTACTCCTAATGCCCTCAAGAACAGTGACCACATCTTTGGGATTGCCCATGCATGACCATGATCCAAGCGGCTCGTTTCGATCATCTGCCAAGGGACCTATGACAGCCACCGATTTGATGTCCTTTCTCAGTGGCAAGAGACTATCATCATTCTTTAAGAGAACGATCGATCTTCGGGCCAGTTCAAGAGCAGTCACTACATGTTCTTTGCTTTGCATGATCTTGCGTGGGCGTTCGGGATCGACATAGGGACGCTCAAACAACCCCAACTTGAATTTGATGCGGAGGATTCGCTTGACCGCCTTGTCTAAGGTCTTTTCAGAAACCTTGCCTTCCTTGACTAACTGAGCTAAGCTCTTCTGGTACACATTGCCACACATGTCCATGTCGACTCCAGCATCAACTGCTTCCTTCGCAGCTTCTTCCGTCGTTCCGGCAAAACCATGAATAATGAGTTCACCAACTGAGTTCCAGTCGCTGACAACAAACCCTTTGAACTCCCACTCTTCACGGAGAATGGTTGTAAGAGTATACTGATTGGCAGAAGCAGGAATGCCGCACAGATCATTGAAAGCAGTCATTATGGTTCCTGCGCCAGCGTCAACCGCGGCCTTAAAAGGAGGCAGGTAGATTTCTCTGAGAATTCTTTCAGAGATGTCCACCGTGTTGTAATCTCTTCCACCTTCAGCTCCGCCATAAGCCACATAATGTTTCGGGCAAGCGACAATCGTGTCAGGATCGGCCAAGTCTGCCCCTTGATACCCCTCAACAATCGCCCTTGCCACAGCTGAACCTAGGTATGGGTCTTCACCGGCCCCTTCCGCAATCCTGCCCCATCTTGGGTCTCGGGCGATGTCAACCATCGGTGCGAAAGTCCAATGTACGCCTTCGGACGCAGCTTCCTTCGCCGCAATGGAGGCTGCCTTTCTAACAATGTCTGGGTCCCAACTGCTAGCCCATCCTAGGGGTATGGGAAAGATTGTCGAGTAACCATGAATCACGTCGAGGCCGAAGATCAAGGGGATGCCCAAACGGGATTGCGCCACCGCGATCCTCTGAATCTTGTTTGAGTTTTCTGCGCCTTGGACATTCAGAAAAGAGCCCACCTTTCCCTCCTTCACTAACTTCTCGCACTCTTCTGAAAAGCCGCTGCACTGGCACATTTGGCCAACCTTTTCCTCCAGAGTCATCCTCGCCAACAGATTCTCAACCCTCTTGTCAACCGGCTGGTTAGGGTCAAGGTAGACTGGCTTTTCTCCTCTAGATCGCCTTAACACATCCCACTCCCAGCAGGCATTATCACCCTCATTTCTTAAAACAGTTTTGCCACATCACATCTTTTCTTTTCGACCCTCGCATTTCCAATAGGTGTTACACTTAAATATGCCCGACATTCTAGATTAGGCGAGCAGGCCCTGCATGTCACACCGGGGTAAAAGCCTCAAAAAGAAGCTCTTGAGCCTCTACGGGAATCCCTTCATCCGTTTTGTTTCTAGACGTGTAGGATTTCTGATCATAACTTTCGTCATTTTCTTGCTTATAATCTTCGCCCTGCCTAGATTCATACCCGGAAACCCTCTAGCGACTCTTCTGTATGCAATTCGGGAAATGCCTCCTGAGACACTACAACTCAAGCAGAAGCAACTAATAGAACAATTCGGTTTAGGGAAACCCTTAGAAGTCCAGTTCTACGAATTCATCGCCAGACTCTTCAGAGGCGACCTTGGAACGTCCTACTCGTACCCAGGGATCAAAGTCGTAACAATGGTTTTCACCGCTTTGCCCTGGTCCCTTGGTCTCCTAATACCGGCCTCGCTGCTATCCTGGATAATTGGGAACCTTCTGGGGGCTTTGGCAGCATACAAACGGAAGACCCTTATAGACAATGCTCTTCTGCCAGCTTTCCTGACATTAACCGAAACGCCATACTACTGGCTTGCAATGGTCCTCCTGTACATATTCGCTGTAACTCTTAAAATATTTCCTACGAGTGACGCTCACAACTTTCTGTATTTTCCATCACTAAGGTTGACCTTCATACTCGATGTGCTCTGGCATTGGACATTGCCATTCCTCTCAATACTCATGGGCGCCATTGGAGGCTGGGCGATAGGCATGCGGTCTATGGTCATATATGAGCTTGGAGCAGACTACGTAAGTTACGCAGACTCGTTGGGCCTCCCAGACAGAAAAGTACTGTTGTACGTGTTCAAAAACTCGATGCTACCTCAGATTACAGGTTTGGCCTTAAATCTTGGCACGATCTTAGGGGGCGCTCTTATAACAGAGATTGTATTTAACTATCCGGGGACAGGTTTTCTTATATTCAGAGCGCTAACCCAATTGGACTATCCTATGATTCAAGGCGCATTCATCCTTTTGATTTTGACGCTGCTGATCGCAAACTTCATAGTTGACTTGGTGTACGCATACGTAGATCCTAGGATTAGAACAGGTTACATCGGCGAATAGTGATGGTTCCTCCAATACTTAAGGAGTTGTTCAAGACAAAGAAGCTAGACATAAGCTTAGGGATATTCATAGGAATGGTAATCATAAGCATATTCGGGTCCGCGCTCTATCCCAACCCGTTGGCTGTAGCAGGCCCTTCATATAGACCCCCTTCAAATGCCTTTCCTCTAGGGACGGACGACAGGGGCAGAAGTCTGCTGGCTCTTCTCATAACTGGCATAAAAAACTCCCTCTACATAGGCGTCACGGCAGCTTTAATATCGTTAGCCATTGGCGTCACTATCGGAGTAATCTCAGGGTTTAAAGGCGGCGTTACAGACAGTTCACTCATGTTGATAACTGACCTCATTTTGGTGATGCCTGCCATACTAATTATGATGCTCATAGCCGCATATCTAAAGGAAAGAAACCCACTATTCGTCTCACTTGTAATCGGAATAACCGCGTGGCCTTGGGTTGCCAGAGCCGTGAGATCACAGATAATGAGCTTGAAATCCAGAGAATTCATGTACATGTCGAAAATGGCTGGTCTCAGAGATATGAGGATCATAATCGAAGATCTGTTACCCAACATGGCATCCTACATATTCATGGCTTTCGTTCTGCTCATGTCTGGTGCAATGATAGCAGAAGCAGGCCTCAGCATGATCGGTTTAGGTGTAACCAAAGGCGTCACATTGGGCTCAGTCTTATACTGGGCTCAACAAAACGACGCCGTACGCAGAGGGTTATGGTGGTGGTTTGGACCGCCTGGAATTTGCCTAATAGCATTGGCTGCTTCTCTTCTTCTCATCTCCACAGCACTAGATGAATACTTCAGCCCCAGGCTCAAGGGAGGTTGAAAAGCGTGGCTCTTCTTGAAGCTAAAGGTGTTAAAGCCTACTATTACGTGCGCCAGGGTCAGGTCAAGGCTGTAGATGATCTAGACCTAGCCATAGAGAGAGGCATAACCTTAGGGTTAGCCGGCGAATCCGGTTGCGGCAAATCAACGCTCGTGAACACATTGATGATGAACGTGAAACCTCCTCTGCATCTTGTCGAGGGAACCATAGTCTTGGATGGTAAGGTCATATCCAACATGGATAGGTCCACTCTCCAGAAAAACATCTGGGGTGTCCTAGTATCTCTCGTTCCCCAATCAGCCCTCAACGCCCTAATGCCTACCATGAGTATTGAAGGTTTCGTGAAAGATGTGATTCGCCACCACATGTCCGTCCCGGATTCTCAGATCATATCTATGACCAAAAAGAGATTCGAAGAGTTGAACCTTCCAGTGGAAGCTCTATCGATGTACCCTCATGAGCTCAGCGGCGGCATGAAACAGAGAGCTGTCATAGCCATATCCACGCTCCTTAACCCTAAGCTCCTAATCGTGGACGAGCCTACATCTGCCCTCGATGTGTGCTGTCAGAAGCAGGTTCTCAGAATGCTCATAGACCTCAGGAAGACTGGTATCACTCAAAGTATCGTCTTCGTAACCCACGACATAGCCGTCCTGAAACAGATAGCCGATTGGATAACCATCATGTATGCAGGCAAAATAGTTGAATCAGCCCCCACTGACGACCTGCTCAACGATTCCAAACATCCGTACACTTTCAGCTTGATAAATGCAGTTGTGACACCTGAACCCGAGGTTAGGAAGAGAGGCCTCACATCTATTCCGGGTGAACCGCCAAACCTCCTAGATCCGCCCAAAGGCTGCCGCTTCCATCCCAGATGCCCAAAAGTCATGGATGTATGTAGATCTGTAGAGCCAACTCTGGTGAAGATTGAGGGAAACCGAATTGTGTCATGCCACCTATTCCCTTCAGAATCGTGAGAGGAATGCTTAGTGCTTCTCGAAGTTAAAGACCTCAGAAAAGCCTTCCACGTAGGGTTAATCAGGAGAAAGGAGATAGTAGCCGTAGACAAAGTATCCTTCAATGTAGAACCTAAAAAGTTTATATCGCTGGTGGGCGAGAGTGGCTCCGGCAAGACAACTACAGCAAAGATGATTCTGAGGCTTGTACAACCCACCTCAGGCTCCGTAATGTTCGAGGGCAAAGATGTGTGGCGTTTCAAGAAGATCAATGAACTTAGGCGGTACTGGAGGGAAGTTCACGCTATCTTCCAAGATCCCTACGCCTCCTATAACCCCCTTCACAAGATCGACAGAATCTTGTATCAGGCCTTCAACCTCATGGAGCACTCGGACACTGATAGAAACAAAATGGTCAGAGAAGCTCTCAGGGAAGTTGGGCTAAGACCCGAGGACGTGCTTGGTAAATATCCTCATGAGCTTAGCGGAGGACAGAGGCAGCGGATTATGATGGCCCGATGCTACATGCTTAGACCTAAACTTATAGTGGCTGATGAACCTATCTCGATGATAGACGCTTCTACAAGAGCAGGCGTGCTTAAGCTTTTCTCAAAGCTTAGGGAGGAGCGTAATACCTCAGTCATATTCATCACTCACGATCTAGGTCTAGCTTACTACGTGAGCGACGAGATCCTAATAATGTACAAGGGGTCGATCGTGGAAAAGGGCCCTCCAGACGAAATGATGAACAACCCGCAAGACTCTTACACCAAGAGACTAAGAGAGGACATACCTCTTCTATATGGAAAGTGGGATGGATTCTAGTTCTGACTGAAGCTTTGACTTCGTCATGATTTTTCATCCCTGGGGCAACATTTTTTGCAGCCTGAAGGCAAAGAGCCTCACCACTAATCTTTTATATCCATTACACGCATAAGGATCATGTGAGGTTGAAAATTTTGAAAGAAAAAGCTAGAACACTAACATGTGCTATCGTATTTCTTTTGTTAATCTCAATGCTTGCTGCCTTCTCTCCGGCGACAGTTTCAGCTCAAGAGATACCCAGAGACCAAGTCGTTGTCGTTTCCAACGATTGGGGTCCACCAAATTACGGCTGGAATCCTCTGCAATCCTCCTCAACATCATGGGGCACGAATTTGATGTATCCCACACTGTACCTGTACTCTCCATACACGGACGAGTGGATACCCTACCTTGCCAAGAACTACACATGGGTCGACAAATACACGTTGCAGGTTACAATTAAAGATGGGGCGAAATGGTGGGACGGCGAGCCTATAACCGCTGCGGATATCAAGTACTCTTTAGAGCTGGGCAAGAAGTACAGCGTGTCACAGTATACACCTCTTTGGACATACATTGAGTATGTCGCAATTGTGAACGACAGGACCGTGGCGTTCTATGTCAACACAACAACGTTAAACTATTTCCAAGTGTTAACCGTGCTTTGGCAACCTTTGATATTGCCTAAACACAGGTGGCAAGCTTTAGAAACTGAGTTCGGAGCCACAATCACAACTGATTTCAGGGACGACGACCCAGCTGAAATAGTAGGAGGCGGCCCATACAAGTTAATGAGTCAGTCGACAACAGGCTTCTGGTACGTGAGAGTGGACGACTGGTGGGGCAAAGACGTATTCGGCTTGCCTACAATCAAGTACCTGCTTCACAGAGACTTCATAGACAACAACGCTGCCTCTCTAGCCTATGAGGCTGGAGACGTTGATGTTGCGACGCACTTTGTAACGGCGATTGGGGATTTGTGGAAAGTTAAGGGATTGGCTCGTGGAGCCTACTATATGGATCCACCCTACTTTAAGGGCGGCGGTTCGGTTAATCTCTACATGAATTATCTCAAGAGGGGACTGGACAACCTGGCTGTGAGAAGAGCAATTGCCTACGCAATGCCGGCCGCCGACATGATTAGCGGACCCTACTTCGACTACAGTATCCCAGCTGCTGCAGTACCCATTATTCATACGACTGCGGCTGCCACGTACATCAATCAGAGTCTGATAGCCCAGTACGGGTGGACATACAACATTACCCAGGCTAAGAAGATTCTGGACGATGCTGGAATAAAGGACACTGACGGCGACGGCACAAGAGAGCTTAACGGAGTCGAACTTTCCGGCTACACTATACAGGTTCCTCAGGGCTGGAGCGACTGGATGGCGATGTGTGACATGATCACTGAGAAGCTGGCTGAGATAGGCATTGGCTGCACGGCAGAGTTCCCAGACTTCTCGGTCTGGTGGGCGCGTCTGACTGCGAAGGAGTTGGACTTGAATCTGGGATGGTCGGGCGGCAACCCAGGGTTCGATCACCCGTGGAACTCTTTCAGGACTATCATGGATCCCAGGCTGAGCTTCCCAGCAGGCAACTGGGAGAACTACAACAACACGGCCGTCGAAGCTCTCATCGATTCCATTCCCACGGAGAGCAATGCTGCAGTGCTCAGGAACACCTACAGTCAACTCGAAGAAACTTGGCTTAAGGACATAGTTGCCGTACCATTGTTCTACGGCGCTATATGGTACCAGTACTCCAACCAATACTGGGTCGGATGGCCAAACCAACAGAACGGCTTCTGGTTCTCAAACTTCTACGGCGGCACCCCAGGCAGCACCAGTTTTCCATCACAGCTACCAGTCTTCTTCACCATCGTTCCTGCAGGCCAAACACCAGTTCAGCCAAGCTGGGTCACCACCACAAAGTTCTCCACGGACCAAATATACGCAGGCCTATCAGCAGCTCCTATTCCAGAAATTCCATCATCCCTCGTTCTACCGCTACTCATGATATTAGCACTGTTTGCTGTCGCAGTCTACAGACGCAAGGAATAAACTATACCCCCTCATTTTTCTATATTTCAATTGAAAACCGCAGGAGGCAGCCTCGATATTTGACAGAGCAATCATGACGATCCTTGTCTGGGGATTACTACTAGAAATCATGGGCGCGATTTATCTCTCCTCAATGCCTTGGAGATTCGAATTCGCTTATACCCTCTTCCTGCTAACGATAACCTCAATGGCCTTAATAATCATGGTTTGGCGACTGAAAGCATCAAGAACCAAACGAATCCGCGCACCGAAGAACAGAGGGCCTTCTTACAGCGGATTCATGCACATAAGCTAAGCATAAGGAGAAAATCGATGACAGTCTTCGACCTAACAGGAAACCAAACGAAGAAACCAGACCGAAGGCACACTGCATCCAACGACACTTGATAGAAGAACAATGGCCCCTTTCTACTTATTGATCCTTTTGAAATAGGCAGGGGCTCTATATTCCGTAACCACTATCCAGCGACCCTTCACCCAGTAAGGATACGGTTTAATGTCTAAAACAGGGGTGTCATCGAGAGCGTCCAGTCCCTTGACAAGGAGAACGTTCCCTTCACGTCCTACAAGTTCCACCAAAGTCAAACCAACCGGATTGGGACGACCGGGCGCTCTAGTGGCAAAGATTCCCACAGTAGGCATTTCGCCTTCGTCTCCAGCACATACCAACGTTTTCTTTTCATCCATGACCTTATGCATCCAAAAGATGACATACAGGTGCGACCACTCTTCGATGCCGTCCAGACCTTTTGAATATTCCTTCCGTATTATTATCCTGGATGTGAACTCTATCGTTGATGTCTTCATTTGGATATTGACGTTTCACAAAACCTATTGGGCGAGCTTCAATCTTATTCGCAGGGCGCATTCAAATCACATTACATGGATGGTTCCTGCTGTGAGATAATTCTTTTTGCCCACGCATCTATTGGAGACGCGTCATCCTTTCCCATTTGGCGTCCTACTCAAAGAAAGAGAAAGCGGACGACTCTCATCAATGCCCATGTTTGATCAGCACGCGCGCGGATATCGTAACAGAGAGGTTGAAAAGAACTAAGAGATCGGAAGGAGGTAGGCTTCGTTGAGCTCGAAGAGCTCATCAAAATTGGATAGCACACAGCGATTGAGACTACCTCTTTAAGCGCTTCTCCTTGTGCTTTCTTCTTTTCTCTTCTCTTTCCTTTTTAGTCATTGGTTTCTTCTTAGTGCTTCCAGTGCTCAATGCAATCACCACGCTCAAATAGTCAGAATAGGGAATTAAGTTTTTGTGCGCGCTCTGGCTAGTGCGCGTGCTTCTTCTAGTCTCCTCACTTTCTCAACGTTACTCCTTCCATGTTTCCATTTTCTTTGACTTTTCATTCTTTTCAAAAAGCGTTTTCTTTTCCTCTGCTTTTTACTAGATCGTTTCAAGCTGAATCTTCCTTCCTAGAATTACATAGTGACAATAAACAAGGATTATAACCTATCACCTAAATGCGAAGTGAATGCTGTGTCTAAAACTGGAATCTAGGATAAGGGAGCCGCGTGAAAATATTCTCACGATGCTCTGTTGCTTGATCGCTTTATAAGGAAGCATGCGTAGTATATGGCAGTAGCGTTCTGTTGTTGAAGGACGAGGAGAACACAGCAACGTTACACGTTACAATCAATGATGAAAGGAGTGATGGAAAATGTCGGAAAAATCGGGAATTGTTTTCATTGGAAGTAAACAACCAATGGACTATGTTCTAGCAGTTATCACAAGACTATCGGCGAACAATGCTAAGGAAGTAATCTTAAAAGCACGAGGACAAGCAATAACCACAGCTGTTGACGTAGCTGAAATAACCAGAAATCGCTTCCTAAAAGACCTAAAGATAAGCAAAATCGCTATCGGAACAGAGGAGATGCCACCAAGAGAAGGCGAAAACAGATCACGAATGGTTTCAACAATGGAAATAACGCTTACAAAAGAGTAGGAAAACCTTGCAAAACACGCGCGCCAAGTAACAGCAAGGGACAATTAAGAAACGGGTAACGATGAAAAACAATGAAGCTTGCTGTTCTGGTCTACGAGTATCCCCCAAAGATCGTCGGTGGCTTGGGGACCTACTCGGCTGAAATAACTCGCCAGTTTGTTCTCATGGACAGTGACGTTACAGTTTTCACGATGAATGATGATGCAAGTAGCCTACCGACGCGTGAGATTTGGCGAGGTATCGAAGTTCATCGGCCGCAGCACATCGACATTTCTGACTCGTTGCCCGATGTAGTTGCGGAAGACATAAAGAAATGGGGGAGTGGGATACAGTGGTTCTCAAAAATCTTTGTGTACAATTATCTTAGCGCTGCAAAACTCGTTAATGAGTTGATAAGAAAAGAAGGCATCAAGTTCGACCTTATCGTTGCTCATGACTGGCTTTCAGCTATAGGCGGAATGGCTGTTAAGAAGGAGGCAGGATTGCCTTTTGTGTTCCACGTTCACTCAACAGAGAAAGGAAGAACGCTTGGAAAAGGCTCGGTTACGGTGAGCAACATTGAACTCCACGCCGCCAAGGCGGCTGACCTTATCGTGACAGTTTCTTATGCGATGAAGGATGAGCTGGTAGGCCTCGGATTGCCGAAAGAGAAAATCCAAGTTGCCTACAATGGGGTCGACCCAAAGAAATACGATCCAGCAACAGTGACTCGTGAGCAGGTCAAGAAAGTCAGAGCGATGTATGATATCAAAGACGATGACCACATGATTCTTTTCATAGGCAGACTCGTTGGCGTCAAAGGCGTTGACAAGCTTATCATGGCGTTGCCCTACATTCTACAGAAAAATCCAAAGGCGAAGCTTGTAATTGTGGGTCTAGGCGACTTGCAAGAATACCTCATGAATTTGGTCAAAGCCACGAAAATGAGCGACTTTGTGAAGTTCCGTTTCGAGTTCATCCTAGAAGAGGAACGTATCCTTCACTACGCAGCATGCGATGTCGCGGTTTTCCCAAGCTTCTATGAACCCTTCGGAATAGTGGTTCTCGAGGCAATGAGTATGGAACGGCCAGTTGTCATCGGTGCAGCTGGCATCAGCGGTATGCGGGAAATAGTCGTGTATTGCGGCGAAGAACAGTGCGGTTATCACATTGATCCAAGCAACCCGTCAGACATAGCTTGGGGCATAAACAGTGTCTTGGAAAACGATGAGAAAAGAAAGTGGCTGGGCAAAAACGGCAGACGCAGAGTCCTGAACGAGTTCACGTGGGAAAAGATAGCTGAAAAAACACTGGGGCTTTATGAACAGATCATCAAACGCTAAGCTTAGCCCGCGCTAGTCCGACGTCCAACCCAGAGTTTCTCGGTGAATTCGTGACAGTCGATTCTATATATCCTTTAGGCTTCATTTTATGCCAACAAACCTTGAAGTCGATCGATCGTTCGGGTGACTTGCTTCAACATGGAACCTTTCTTGGGTTTTAGGATCTCAGCCCGCGCGAAGGCGATAGGCGATCAACGTATGAAGCTTTTATTCGTAGAATATGAGGTTTTGTTCCTCCAAGCTTCCGTGAAGCTTATGCACTGCGTCATAAACGTCCTGTTCTTTCTTCGCTCCGGTGCAAACAAGATTCCCGCTTGCGAACACAAGTATTACCACCTTAGGCTCGTCCATCCTGTAGATCAATCCTGGAAACTGCTCCGGCTCATACATGGTTTTTACAAGCTTGCCAACTGCCTGTTCCAAATCTACCTTTCCGCCTAGGCTTACGGAGGCAACAATGTTCTGAATTTTAAGCTCGGGTTTGCTGATGATGATTATTCCACCTTTTTTCAACTCTTTAACAACTGCCATAACAGCCCTGCGCGCTTCTTTTTCCGATTTTGCTCCCGTGCACACCATTTTTCCAGAGTTGAAGATCAGCGTTGCTGTCTTCGGTCTCTTAAGCCTAAATACTAGCCCAGGAAACTGTTCTGGGCGGTATTCAACCCCTGGAAAACTCTTCACCACAGCGTTCAAGTCAACCTTCTGGTTTAATGTAGCAGAAGCAACAACGTTTTGAATGTGTACTATGGCTTCAGTCTTCGGCATTAAAAACCACTTCTTATAGTGCGCGCGCATTCGATGACGCTTAAGCTTCCGCTTCTCCCCAGTCGCAACTGCCGTTCACCGTTGAACCAAGTTACTTTGCCATTTTTTATGTCAACTACGTCGCCCTTATGCACCATGCTGATCTGGTGGTTCCATAGACTCATTTTCATTGAACCAGTTTCGTCTCTGATAAGTGCGTTTGATATACAAGCCGTCGTTCCATATCTCGTGTAGACGATTTTAGATTCTGGAATCTCGAGCACTTCTGCTTTGAGGCCGACTTTTCTCATTCCGACTTTCAAGTCACCAATCTTCGAGGTTACACCCTCGAAATTCTTGACTGAGGAAGTTCTGGCCAAAATTGTTTCTGTGTAGCTTTCGAGCTGATTCTTTCCTTGCAAGATGGCAATCGATATCGGAAATTGAGCTATAACCTTCCGCGCGCGCTTTCGACCGTTCGTAAAGAGAAAAATCGCTGAATTTTTCGTCCTCTTACGACATTTTATAGCCAACTGCCCACATTCTGACCCGTCGTGATTCCAAGCTTCCACAATGCTATTGAAGAATTCACTCGAATCAACCTTATGCAGCATCGCGATTCTGGCAAGGTACTCCAGAATCCTTCCATCTTTGTATGAAGGCATGCTGTTAAGAGGCCTGCCTCTACCTCTCCAAATTTGCTTAGCCATCTTTGTTTCCACTCTGCTTTTTTTCACTCGACAAATCCATCGCTAAAATAATAGATCTGGAATGTGCATCTCAATATTCTCAACATCACTTATATAGCTTAGCGGCTAGGCATACCTGTCTATAGTTATTGAAGTCGTCTGAGGTACGCCCTAACGCTTAGCACGCTCTAGCTGAGTAGTTCGACTCTTGCTCCTATTGCTTGTCCAAGTGTGCCTTTGTGGAATTTGGCTGTGACAACGCCTTTCTTGCCGTGCAAGCCCATAATTCTGCCGATGAAGCTGTTCTTTCCATACTTCAGAACCATTTTTCGACCAATGAGCTGGCCTGCCTTAAAGACGGTATTTTCGCCTATGATCGCGCGCGCAACAAGACACCAGACTAGCGCGCGCGAATTTTAGAAACCAATAGCGCGCGCTTTTAGAAACTAATCTCCCTTTTTTAAGACAAGTAGCTTGCGACCTACTGTTCTAGCAACACCGCACATATAAAATACTTGGATGTGGAACATCAGTCTCTCGATGTATATCTGCTAGGTTGTCTTTGTGATGAAGGTCCTTAAAGAGCCGGATGGTTACCTGAAAAGAAAAGCTGTTCAGAACCTAACTATAATGGCTCTCTGCATAATTGTGTTCGCGGTACTCACGCTATCAGATATTCCACATTCACCTTTATACATCGACGTAGGCAGATATGAGGGCCCGCGTGCATTGCTTCTGTTCTTCCCTTTTTTCTTTGCTTTCTATTTCTTTCGAAAATACTCTGGCTACAGGCAAGGTTATGAAGGAGAAAATAAGGTCAGCAAAATTCTCTCTTCTACTTTGAGTGATGAATATTACCTGATTAATGACATTATGGTTTCTGATGGCTATGGCAACATTGACCACGTTGTTCTAGGACCAAACGGTATCTTTGTAATAGAAACCAAGAACTATGGTGGCAGGATAGCCTGCTATGGCGACGAATGGACGAGGCAATATACAAGTAAAAAACCCGGAAGTTTTAGTCGCTTCATTCATTTCGAGTTAGGTAGCCCCAGCAAACAAGCAAAGAGGAATTCTATGAGAATTAAACGAGTAATAGAGTCTTCGAAGACTTTCAAATCTCGGAGGATATGGGTGGAGGGAATTGTTGTTTTCGCAAACCAAAATGCAGATTTGAACATCAACAATCCTACTCTTCCCATTTTGAAAATCGGAGAATTGCCGAGTTTTATAGTGACAAGAAAATCTAACATCCAGTTTACTCTTCAAGAGATAGAATTGATGGGAAAAGAGATTCTAAGACAGACATAGGACTAGCGCGCGCGAGAGATACTATGACTCTCAAATTCAATTAAAGACTCCTCCACAACTCATAAGAGAGAGATGGCAGAAAATAGAATTGATGGCCCATGGAACAACCTGCGTTATCATCGACTTTTCTATTGATTTTATGCTTCCTTGTGATTTCGTTTCCAAGGACGGACGTTGTTGGAGCTAGTGGAACCATTTACATTAGACCTGATGGGAGCATAGAACCTACGACGGCGAATATAGCCACCGTTGACAAGGTTATCTATACGTTTACTGGCAACATTCATGATTCCATTGTTGTGGAGAGGGATGACATTGTGATTTTTGGGGCAGGCTGCACTCTTCAAGGAACAGGGAACGGAACAGGAATAGAACTGTCAGAGAGAAGGAATGTGACAATCAAGAATGTGGAAATTGAATCATTCGAGTATGGCATCCAGATGGATGATTCTTCAAACAACACCATTTCCGATAACAGCATAACAGACAACTGCTATGGCATTGAACTCCGCTTCTGCTCTAACAATACTGTGTCTGAAAATAATGTAACAAGCTATCGGCATGCTATCGGCTACGGTACCACGTGTGGAATTCTTCTCCGTGAGACTTCAAAGACCCTTGTTTCTCAAAACAACATAACAAGGAATGATTATGGTATTCTAGTTCTAGATTCCTCAAGCCACAATGTAATCTCTGAAAACAACATGACAAACAACACGGAGGGCATCATAATCCTTTCGGGGCCCTCAGACAATGCTATAGTTGGAAACCAAATAGCATATAGCTTTCGAAGTGTCATGCTGAATGGACCTAGAGAAAACAACGCGTTTTCTAAGAACACAATAACAGACTCCGACATTGCAGTCTGGGCCTTAAATACTTCAAACAACACTTTTTCTGAAAACTACATGACAAATACCAATGGTTTCTATTTTCATCAGTGCCAGTGCAACGAATTTTACGGAAACGAGATATCAGGAGGCACTGGTATCTGGCTCACCGATAACTCAAGTCATAACGTCATCTATGAAAACAACATAAATGACAGCCACGTTCAACTCAATGATTCCTTTAGCAACATCATCTATAGAAACAACATGACAAAATGTGGTATTACTCTTGTTAGTTCCTCAAACAACAGTATCTCTGGGAACTACATGAGTGCCATATCGGTTTGGCAATCAAATTGTAACGATATTTTTGGAAACAGCATGATTGGAAACGATCAGTATGGCATTCGTCTCAGTGAATCTTCGGGCAATATACTTAGGAACAATAAGATGGCTGATAATCATTACAACTTCTACATCTATGGTGAGACTCCTTCAGATTTTGCTAACGACATTGATACTTCAAACACAGTTGACGGCAGACCAATTTACTACTGGATTAACAAGCGAGACTCGACTGTTCCATCAGGCGCAGGCTATGTAGCTCTCATAAACTGTACATTAATAACGGTCCAGAACCAAAGCCTTGTTAGCAATGGGCAAGGTGTTCTACTAATTAACACAACAGATTCGACAGTAATCGAAAACAACATAGCATACAACACATACGGTATCTATCTCGACCATTCCTCAAGCAACTCTATTTACTACAACAATTTCGCAAACAATACAGTCCAAGCATACGCGTACACATTCCATAATTTTTGGGATCCTGGCTATCCTTCTGGCGGAAACTACTGGAGTGATTACAATGGTACAGATTGTGATCATAATGGTATTGGGGACACTCCTTACATCATTGATGCCAACAACACAGACAATTATCCTTTGATGGGTGTGTTCTCTGATTTCGAGGCTACTTTGGAACAACATGTTCAAACTGTCAGCAACTTTACAATATCTGATTTTCAACTTAACGGAGCTGCAATAAACTTCAATGTTTCTGGCGAGAACGGAACAGCTGGGTTCTGCAGAATCTGTATTCCAACAGTCTTGATGAATGACACTTACACGGTGTTAGTTGATGGCTCAGAAGCGAATTCCACTCTCTTGTCCCGCTCCGACAGCAGCAACAGCTATCTATACTTCAGTTACAAGCTGTCAACAAAAGGCACATTGAAAGACCGTGCTGACCTCAATAAGGATGGAGTCGTTGACGTTCTTGATATGATTATTCTGTCAACAGCCTGGAATTATATACCTGGCGATCCGGAATGGAAACCTGAAGCCGACTTGAACAATGATGGTGTCATAAATGTTCTTGACATGGTTCTCCTGGTCTCCGTGGTCTGGGAAACCACAAGAATAGCCACACATGAAGTAACAATAATCCCCGAGTTTCCATCACTCCTAATTCTATTACTGTTCATGATAGCAACACTGCTAGCAGCCACAGTCTACAAAAGAAAACATGCAACCTCACTCTCTCAATCTTCTAATTTCTAAATTCTAAACAAGAAAAAAGCTTAGAAATTCTACTTCCTCTCTCCGCTTAGAAAATTAGAATTTCAGAAAACTAAATTGCTTTGCCTTGATTTTGTGATTGACAGTCGTGGTTGAATAGTGATATCGTAATAGAGAGGATGCATAGAACTAGGAGGTTGGAAAGAGATAGGCTTTGAGTAAGAAGTGCCTTTCTTTAATGGGTGGGGTTGACTATTCCATACTCCCCACTAATTGGGTCCCGGAATATCGGTAACTGTGGTGGATAGAACGTGAACAGCACAAATGCTAGACCTAGGATGACAAGAGCAACTAGAGAAAATTTCTCAAGGTTGCTTGGCAATTGCTTGTAGGTTAACAATTTGTAGCTTGCAAGTTGCCCAATTATGACTGCCACGATGAAAGTCAGAATGTCTATTACGAACACGCTTTTTCCAGTGAAAGCAGTGTAAGAATAGAATACGATTGGAATAATGAACACCATCAGATAAACGCCAATGGTAGTGCGAAGCATAGGAAAATATTTTGGCGACAAAGTGCAGTAGAAGTATGAGATGTCAGAAGAAAATCCGATAATTGCTGTTGGCATTGTTGCAGGCTTGATAAGTCTAGTTGGTGGGCAGGCAGTCTTGTCGTATACCAGAGACAAAGCGAGATCGGTATAGATCTGCTCTTAATTGGCCTTGGGGTCGTGTGTGTTGTCAGTGGCTATTTTACTCTTTCAAGGGAAAACAGAGCACGGATGTACGGTTTGTTTGTGAAGCTTGGAATTGCTAAGGAGAAACCTGTGTCTTGTGTTGACTGTAGCTCATATGTAGGACAATACGAAGTGAGCTTCAGATACACGGATGGAAGACCTGTTCATCAAGAGCCAAGATTCTCTGAGGGAATATGCATGGACAGAGGACTGCTGATTCACGATGGTTTCCATCAACGAAGATGCATATACTTCCAACAGAGAAGAACTCAGCCAGCCCGATGATGCCACACGCCCTTTTGAAATTTAAGATAAGTCATTGCTTCGCGCGCGCTCGAAGGTGGTATCGTTAAAATCAAAAAGCTTAAGGGCATAAAGGAAAGTGAAGAACGAAAGAAGAAGGTGACTCCACCCTCAACGATTAAACATGGCTGGTAACGAGCGCGCACAAGGCTAGAAAACTTTGAGCTCCCTATGTTTTCGTTTGCATCCCTTTAAGTTCGTCTACACGGCCTTTCACAATCTGGATGACTTCGTTCCTGAGCTGCTCTCCATGAGCCCCTTTCTTTATTCTGTTTATCCTTTGGGAAAGCTCAGAATCACCTATGATGTCTCTCAACCACTTCTCAAAGTCCTGACGTGGAAAATGAAAGTTGATGGAGCGAATATCTACTATGCGCAAGTTTCCAGCAAAGTCAGCTAAATTTGTTGCAACCTTTCCGGTAGCATCTCCGGGAGCTTTGAAAAAATGAAATCCTTCATTGCTAGGAACAGTTCTCAAAATCTTGGAAACAGATGCCTTGTCTAAAACCACTTTCTTGTCCTGAGGTTTTTTCATCACATCAAACCAACTCCGATAGAATACTCGGTGTAACATTATTAAAGACTTTGTGCTGTTTATGCACCAAACTTATAACATTGAACTTCCCTTCGCACTCGCCGGGTGCAAACGCAAATGTCAAACAAACACAATCTTTTGCTATATGTTGACCAAGAACTAGTCGAAAAGACTCGAGCACTAGGGTTTAATCTCTCAAAAACCTTCGAAAACCACTTAAAACAACTATTAACTCAATTCTCACAAATCAACTCTTCAAATACCAATGGAAACAATAGAATTTTTGGTGATTGGTGGGCCGGACCGGACTTGAACCGGCGACCTTTGGCTCGTAAAGCCCCCGGAATTGCCTTCAAAAAGCGAAAACGAGCTTCTTGAAAGGTTTCGTGATTTTCAGATGGTTGATCTGCGAAGAAGCAAGAGAACAGCATATGAGAAGGTTTGGTTCATCAAGAGACTTCTCAGAGTTGTAGAGAAAGAGCCTACTGCAATTTCTAGAGAAGATCTTCGAGAATATTTGAAGACGTTTGAGAGTTACAGTGCGTCTCATTATAAGAATGCGCTGATGGCTTTGAAAGTGTTTTTCAGAGACTTTCTAGAACTGCCCGAAGTTGTTGCTAGTTTCAAGTTTCCTCATCAAGTATTCAAGCCAAGACAGATAGTCAGCAAAGAACAGCTCAGACAGTTTTATGAGTGCCTTGAAACACCAAAAGAAAGAGCCCTATTTCTACTCTACGCGACCACAGGTTTGAGAAGAGAAGAAATCCTATCGCTCAAACCTGAAAACATCGATTTTGAGAAACGAATGATTACACCTTGCAATCATGAGGGTGAAACGAAGAAGTCATGGGTGAGCTTCTACAATGAAGAAGCTGAGACAGCACTAAAAAACTATCTAGCAACAAAGAAGCCTTCTAGAAGTCAGAGACTGTTTCCGATGCAAAGAGAAGAAGTAGTTGAACTGTGGAAAGTCGTACGAGACAAAACTGGTATAGACATCACTCCACAGAAGTTGCGTCAATGGTTCTGTTCCGAAATGTTGAGGCTTGGTGTTTCTGAGACCTACGTTGATGCGTTTTGTGGAAGAGCCCCAAAATCAGTCTTGGCAAGACATTATACTGATTGTTCACCTCAGAAACTCGAGGAGATCTACGAGAAAGCCAACATTAAGATCTTAGCATAGCCTTCTGGCCAGCACTCTTTCGTGAATTCTCAACGTGGCAAGAAAAGTGCAATTTAACCTGCATACTCTGACCATACCACTAATAAATCTAATGTTACATTCCACGCCCTAATGACTAACTATTGGCCCGCGCTATCTTCTGCCGGCTTTGGCATCTCGGAGAGTTTCTATTGTCGCAGGAATACCTATATCTTGCTTCGATGTATTGCAGTGGACAATATTTGAGGCGGTTCCCGTTGGAAAATGAATCGATGATCAATGTTAAAAACCTGACGAAGTCTTTCAGCGGTTTTGTGGCGGTCGACGACATCTCGTTCGACGTGAAAAGAGGCGAGATCTTCGGTCTGCTCGGTCCCAACGGAGCAGGCAAGAGCACGACCATACGAATGCTCAGCACTTTGTCCAGACCTACTGGAGGAAAGGCCATCATTGGCGGTTATGATGTAGTGAAGAATGACACTGACGTGAGGAAACTAGTCGGGATAGTGTCTGAGAAGATGATAATGTACGGTCGTTTGACTGCAAAGGAGAACTTGTGGTTTTTCGGAAGTCTCTTCAAGATTCCAAAGAAGGTTCTTGAGAGAAGGGTTGATGACCTACTGGAATTGGTTCAGTTGAGCAAGTGGAAGAATGCTCAGGTGGGCACGTTTTCCACAGGGATGAAGCAGAGGATGAACGTGATAAGAGCGCTGCTTAATCTGCCGCAGGTTCTGTTTCTTGATGAGCCCACGTTAGGCCTTGATCCTCAATCGACAGTTGAAATCAGGGAGTTCATAAAAAAAATCAACAGAGAAAACAAAACCACGATCCTCATCACGACGCACATGATGAACGAAGCTGATTTGCTGTGCGACCGCATAGGCATTATGGACCACGGGAAGATTGTTGCTCTTGACACCTCGACGAATTTGAAAAAACTGATTTCAGGGGCCGAGACAACGATATTGAAAGTTGAGATTGCGAATCTCTCGCCCGAGCTTATTGCATCGATCCGGGCGCTCAGTTGCGTGGAGTCTGTTTCTCAAGACAATTCTACTCATGTGAAGGTTCATGCCCATGGTGACGGAGCGTTTGACTCTATAATTGACGCAATAAGAGCGAAAAGGGGAAAGATAGACTCCATAGAGAACCTCCAACCTTCACTTGAAGACGTATTCTTGCACTTAACCGGTCACGAAGTGAGAGACAGTGCCGACCAGAAGATACCAATTAGTACGCATCGCCTCTCTGGCGTGCAAGGGAGAATAAGGTGATTTAAGATGGATGTGAAGAGTCTATTTTCGAATAGCTTCAGGATTGCTTGGAAAGATCTGTTGGAGCTTTTCAGGAACAAACTGGGTCTAATCATGCTCATACTGATGCCGCTGTTCATGATGGTCATGGTTGGTTACATCTATCCATCCAACAACTCCGTGAGCAACATACCTATCGCACTGGCGAATCAGGATGTGGGTTACGGCAATTCTACCATTGCAAGCCAGGCTTTCACCGCGGTCCTGCAGCAAATCAACAACAGAACAGGCATGATGGTTCTTACTAACGCCTCAAGTATCGATGATATCAAAAGCATGGTTCAGAAGGGGGAAGTCGACGGAGGCATAGTCATCCCCAGTAACTTCACTGCAAGCATCATAAGCGGAGAACAGGGGACCCTAATCATAGTAACTGACCAGTCAAATCCCCAGATTTCAGCAACTATCCAAGCCGTCTTGACTGGAGTGTTTGAACAGATGGGCACGATGCAAGCCCAACAAAACATTCAGGAGCTGAATCCAGCAGTCAACGCAAGCAATTCCTTGGCAATCGTGAAGCCCTACAATGTCCAGACCGAAGGAGCCGTTTCCGGTCACTCCAGCTACTTCGACTTCATTGCTCCAGGAATCATGGCTATGACTGTTATGATGAGCGTTATGACGGGGCTTCCTGCAGCAATATCCCAAGAGAAGGAAGTCGGCACACTGGACGGGATGATGGTGGCACCGATAAACAGGCTGTCTATAATACTCGGAAAGACTCTCGCCCAAACCGCGAGGGGTTTGATTCAAGGAGTCATAATATTGGTGTTGGCTGTAGGTTTGTTCGGCGTTACAGTCCAAGGAAGCATTCTGCTCGTGTTCGGATTGCTCTTGTTAGGCGTGTTCAGCTTTGTCGGTCTCGGGGTTGTGATAACCTCTTTCGCAAAGGATCAAGAGACAGCAATGATGATCATGATGACGCTGATGTTCCCCATGATGTTCCTCAGCGGCGTGTTCTTCCCCATACAGCAAATGCCCTGGTACATGCAAGACATCTCAAAGATTTTCCCCCTCACCTACGCGTCAGCAGCCCTAAGGAAAGTCATGGTGCTAGGAGCCGGAATACCCACGATAACCACTGAGCTAACAATACTGATAATATTCGGAGTCGTCATGACTGCGATAGCCGTGCCCGTGTTCAGAAGAGCAATGACCCGATAACACGAGATGCGCTCCGCTGATCAATCCAGACTCAAGAGATCCTGCTGCTTGCCTTCAGGCCTAAGACGCGACACTCTTTCCAAAACCTAGCGTGCGCTCAAGAGCGTGCGCGCTTATTTTCGTTCTCCGACCAACATTGTCTTATTATGGCAAAAGACATACTCAAATCCAGCCTCAACAAGCTTTTGGGCCTCGCTCGTTGATCTAGCTGTGGCTGAATAGTATTCATCTCGCCTACACTTCGAACAAAACCCGAAAACACACCATCACTTTCCATGAACCCTTCAGAATGTTTTCATCGAAGTTCTGTGTTTGATGTTTTGTCGTTAATCATCGTGTGTTTAGCGCGCGCTGGGTGGTCATCCTACGATTTGGGTCTTTTCCGCCTGAAACTGTCAATGACCGAAATGGTTCTCAACAATAGAGCAAGAACCATGAGCAGTAACGAGATGACGGCAACTAGTAGCCAATCCCGAAAAATGTAGAAGACAACTAATGCGCCTATCAAGGCAATAAAGACTGCTGCCACAAGAGAGAAAGGGACACCATGAGCACGCACTCTACTGAGCCTCATCTCGAGAATACGGCAAAGATAGGAATTAGTCTTTTGATTCAGCTACTTGAAATTGGGTTTTGGATAAAACTTTACCCCCACACACAAACACCAGACTTATAACATAGAACCTCCCCTCGCACCCACCTAAATGCAATTTTCTATTTTCCAAATTCTAAACAAGTAAAATCTTAGAAATTCTACTTCTTCTCTCAGCTTAGAAAATTAGAATTTCAGAAATTATATTCGTTACCTTGACTGATGAAATGCAGTAAATGGTAGCATGAATGGGTATTGTGGTTCAATAGTGATATCGTAACAGAGAGACTTGAAGTAACTAAGAGATTACAAGGAGGTAGGCTCCTGAACTCGTAGAGTTCACTGAGGATATTCTAGGGTTAAATTATCTTTTCATTTTTTCTTATATAGTTTTATTATAAGAATTTTTCAAAAGACGGCTAACTTGTGGAAATCTAGCCGCGCGCTATACGATGAACAGCATAACCAATGCTGACGAAACCAGAGAAACAAGTCCCAAGAGAAAAGTCACGGCCGTACCTGTCCAGAGGGTTCTCTTTGTAGGGTAGATACTGTAGAAGAATATGAAAAACGCCGATAACAGAAACATGATGGCTCCAATTAGAAGGCCCATTCTTAGGGCATAAGGAAATTCTGTACCGAGCTTCAATGCTGCTAGGCATAAGGCTGCCAAAGTTCCGGGGGCAGAAGCGTTTCCTATAGGTTTGATCAGTTTATCAGACTCTTCAACCATCTCGCAATAACCTCAAGAATCCTCATCGTAACCATTCAAGTTCCCTCATTCTTTTCTTGAGTGAATACAAGATCACTTCTTGCCTTTTATCCACCCTTTGATTCCAAGATCCTTCCGATCCTGAGCAGATTCTCCTTCCCTTGCCTTTCTCAACGTGTCCGATTTTCGATCAACTACCGAGCGAAGCGTCATCCCCCAGCAGCTGAAGTTGTAAACGTAGGGTTCTTGAAGAAGGTGCGTAAACGACAGTTCACCATATGCCAGAAATCCTAACACCTGTGTTGAAGACAGAGCCTCTTTGAATATCTCAGGCTCTGTGTTCTTGTTGCATCCGGCAATCATCTCCGCCAATCTTCGAGAAACACAGACCACCAAGAGAGTGGTGTCTCTCTCCTTGAAACCTCGATTCTCTCTAAGCATATCAAAAACGTTCCTTGCTCCCCTCTGAACCTTTTCATGATCAACCACAACTATATAACCGGGGATCGCTGGGTCATGGCTTCTAATGGGCTGGAGAAGTTCCATAGTTTGTCCATGCACCTTCAGAAGGCTCGCGGGAGCATAGTTTCCAAAAGGAAAAGCAAATGCATACTTAGCCAGAGTCAGGTTCAAAGGTATTCCATCAATTTCAGAAATATTCTGGAAGAACTCCTTTTCGCTGGGGGTTGGCAACCCTCTTTCACGAGCTATTTGAGCTTCGTTCTCAAATATCGTTCTGGCATGCACTTCTCGAGGATCCTTGCCCCCGATGCTCTTAAGGTACCTGAACTTCGGTTCCGCGTCAGGATCAAAATGAAAGACATATGACTCGCCAAGCCTTCTGACAGGTGACACATCGAGACCGAACGAAGGTTCAATCCCATGAGGGATCAAGGCACACACAGCGTCATTGTCAAGGACTTTGAGTTCTGATTGTCTGCCGAGTTTGCCATAGAATTGATGCATCGCCTTTCCGATGATGCCATCACCACTGCACCCGCCCAACACATTTACTATTCGTGCTTCTCGAGTGCTACTCACAAAGTCTGCAATGCCCTTAGTTAGGAAATACTCATGCCCATGCCCCATTTTTCCAATAACTGGCCCCTTCGTAAGCACAAAGAGAGTCTTGCCTCCCTGAAAGTGTTCTTTAGATTCTGTGCTCTGGTTAAAATCAACCCAAGCATCATGAACCATTTCTTTCCCATGTTCCATAGCTTCCTTTTCTGTTCCAATACCCCAAGTGCGCCCAGCTCCAATTGGCAGACTGGTAACCAGAGCCAAAAGAGACAAGCCATTGTAGCCGATTCCCGAGACTTCCTTTAACTCGAGGTCTTCATTCTCTATCTCCCCAGCAGTAGTGTGACCAATCAGCCGAAGTTGATTTTCTGAAGTATGCCCCTTGAACCTTCTGTCTATGAATTCCAGAACGCTTTCACTAATGAGCCGATCCCTGTCTACAGTTTCGCCTCTATAACTCAAATAGAGAATTAAGAGCTTTACATCTCTCAGATCACGTCCAGAGTTGGCAATGTCCTTTTCAAGTTTGTCAAGAACCTTTTCCACTAGTCTTTGCGCTTCCTGCGTACTATTCTCTTGTCTCAATTGTATCGCTCTATTCGGATCAGCTTCCAAGTCGTTTCTCGTGTGCGCATGCCCCACAAAACCCAAGAAGAAATCATCAACCATATTCTGCCCCAACCCATGAATTTTCGAGCTTGCCCTGTAACTACTCTGTCGAACTACATCTTAAAAAGGTACCTAGCTCAGTACATGCCCATACTGAGACTTGCACCAGATTCACAACACAGAACTTCCCCTCGCCCTTGCCCGGGTGCAAAGCGCGCGCGAATCAGAGAAAGAAGAAAGAGAATAAGAGACGATAGTCCAGGTTCCATAGCGCGCGCGTTTACTTCTTGTAGGTGTAGAAGCCTTTCCCGCTTTTTCTGCCAAGCTCGCCTCTCTTGACTTTGTCGATGAGTTTCTGAGGCGGCTTATCCCTAGGATCACCTGTTAGATGGTAGACCGACATACTAACGTCTACAACCACATCTAATCCAATCCAATCCATCAAGGCGAATGGTCCGAGAGGCATTCCAGTGAATACATTCCATGCTTTGTCGAGGTCCTCGATGTTGGCGTAGTCCCCGGCCCACATGTCCAAGTATTCTTTGTTTATGGCCATGTACACCCTGTTGAAGATGAGGCCGACGCTCTCCTTCTTTGCGACGAGGGGGAGACACTCGATGCTTTCAACCCATTTCTTCACCTTCTCCAACGTCTCGTCGCTTATCTTCCTACCTCTCATAATGTCAACCATTTTCAACGTTGGGTAGAAACGCAAGTTCAGAACCTTGTCCTTTCGCTTCACGGCAGCCTCAATTCTTGAGATGGGTATCGAGGAGCTATTTGTAGATATGATGACATGCTTTGCAGCAGCCTTATCTATTTCAGCGAAGATTTTCTTCTTAAGCTCCAGATTTTCTGGAATTGATTCGATAACAAGATCCGTATCCTTCAAAGCTTCTGAGAGTCTTCCATGGTATGTGACCGCCCCTTGGTGTCCCTTCGCAGATGCTCCTTTCAGCAAACGATCTATGATCCTCTTCGCTTCGTCTATGGCTGAGGGATTTGTGTCAAATCGATGATAGAAAACATGAACGTTGTAGCCATATGGGACGATTAGGGCTGTGATATGCCGTGCCATGAATCCGGCCCCTATCATAGTTACATTCTTAATCTCGCCGGCCATATTCCTCGCTCCACATATCCTCACATCACATAGTGTACCAAGAACCGTATTCAACTCTGGTGTACGAGCTCTCTTCCATTATATCTCTTTCGCGTCACGACCACGACGACGAACGACAACGCTAACTCTAAAAAGAGCAAGCTATCCTAGATGGCTATTCTATGACTCCATGTTTCGTCTTCGTCTCTCAGGTATTTGGCGAGTAGAAATGCTTCTTCACCGATCGATCGTACTAGTTTGTAGAAAAGACAATTCATCTAACTCATTCTTCTTGTTTTGAGTCAACAAGCACCAAACTTATAACATTGACCTTCCCCTCGCAATCGCCCGGATTTTCTAATCTCTATTTTCTAAACAAGAAAAAATCTTAGAAATTCTCTTTTTCTTCTCCGCCTAGAAATTTAGAAATTCAGAAAATCAAATCGCGTTACCGGGATTTGATCGATCGAAGAGCATTTGACCTATTTTGATTCTTGTCCTTGCGTTGCAAGTTTGTAAAGGAACTCAAGATTGGTGACGAAAAAGTTGTCGTAATTGAGCCACGTGTCGAATGGTGAGGGGATCGGTTCAGAAGATGCTTGCTCCATAGGTTTGCCAGACTTTATCATATTCACTACAATGCTTTCAAGTGACTGAATATATTGAAGCATCATTGAGAGACTTGCAGATCGACCCACGGCGCCATGACCAGGAACGACAATCTGGACTCCTAGCCCTTCGACCTTAGCGAGTGATTGTTTCCATTGCTCAGGAGAACCACTTGCGAGGTAAGGATGTATATCGACAAAAAGCAAATCGCCCATAAACGCAATTCTCTCTTTCGGTAGGCAAAGAACAACGTCACTAGAAGTGTGACCCGCAAGAGGTAGAAGCTTTATTGTCCTATCTGTGCCGTGTATTGCGAGCTCATGTTCAAAAGTGATGTTGGGAAGCTTTGTTTTCAATTCACAATGCGATTTGCTTACACCCTGCATGTAAGAAATCAAGGTAGCAAGTTCCCGCCGTCGTTTAGGATCTTTTTCAGCATCAAGTTTTGACTGCGCATCAATGATTTCCTTTAAAATCGTCTTTTTTTCCGATTTGATATTTTCAGGCTCGTTTCGGGCAATTGCTTCACGAGTCTTCACAGTGCTGATTATATCGACATCCGAACCAAAGACTTGGTTGCCGCGAATATGGTCGTTGTGCTCGTGACTATTGACAACATGTGTGATCTTATTTGAGGTCAGTTGTTCAGCGACCTTCAGAAGATCTCTGGCTGCTTCAGGAGAGATGAACGTGTCGAAGAGAATGGTTCTATCACCGATGTCGATGATACCAGCATTACAGCTTGCATACCCCTGCTCAGAAGCAACTGCGGCATAGACACCATCCGCCAATCGTTCTGTTTGAAAATGTTTCGACTCTGGCAATCGAGGTGGCACTGCTAGACTCTCCCTTTCCCTCTCTTATTTTGGACAAATAAAAGAATTGCTGCAACTGATGAACAACCCATCTAGACGATGCGAGGACCTTGTGCCTTTATCTTAGCGCAGACTGCCACGTGCCAGAGAACCGACTGATTTTCTAATCTCTATTTTCTAGAAAAGGAAAAAACTTCAAATTCTACTTCTTCTTCCCGCTTGGAATTTTAGAAATTAGAAACGTATCTTCGTTACCTTGAATATGCGAATAGCAACACATGACAATGCCATTGATGATAGTAGTTGAATATTGATATCGTAATATAGAGGTTGCAAAGAAAGAGGTTTTGAAAGAGATCAGTAGTGGCGCGCGCCGGAAAGGAACAAGCCATAAAAATTAGAATAGCTCAGTATACCAGAAGAGAAGAGTCGTTCTCAAGAAAGAGGGCGGGTCTCTTTTCTTTGTGAGAAGTAGGCGGTTACATGCGGAAGAAAGGAGAAACGTCAGTACAAGATCGAACACGGCCTCAACCTCAGAAGAGGAAGGAAAGAGAAAAGAAGCGTAAGGATAAGAAGCTTGCCAGACTTGAAAGGCAACAGTCCAAATAGGCTGGCCTTGGGATTGAATAGCGGGCGCTCAGAAAACTAAGAGACTGAAGAAAGATAGACTATTGCGCTATTCTCACGCGCTATTTCTTACTTTTGCCATATTCTGCAGGGAGCTGAGTGCCCCGTTTCTCTTTCCTTTTCAGTTCCTTTTCTCGCTGCAGTTTCATGTGCTGTTTATGATCTAAAGCTTTCTGTTTCTTACCTTTGGGCACAATTCATCCTCCTCAACAAGTTAGACTTTGTTCTTACTTCTATAAGAAATGTGCGCGCCTTATGCCTCTTTTGCTTTCTGCTCCTGAAATGCCCGATGGTCTTGTCCAAATTCCCCCTCTGAAAGCTTTGGGGAAGCGCTGTGAGTGTGTGCAGGCTTGTCTTCTTAGCGTGTATTCGATTTACCCAAAACAATAAATGTCCTAACTGATTACGCTCTGCGCAGGGTTCGATTATGAAGCCTACATGGAATCAGAAGGAAGTGCTTCCAATGGTGAGGGACACCATCTCCGCCTTGTGCAAAAAGAAGGGCGATTGGGTCACTAAACAGGAAACAGTGACTGCTCTTCTTGAAGATCCGCGGATTTCGAAATCTGCAGACGAGGCGTACAGGCTGCAGAAGACGGACAAGGCACATGTTTTGGGGAACATGGTGAGCTGGTTGGATTTCTGGGTTACTAAGCTCGAGGGAAAGGAGCCGATGCCAGATTGGGCTTGCGAACTGGCCACAGAGATTTTGAAGGATTTTGAACGGAAGAAAATCGATAAGAAATGGGCTTACAAGCTGCGATAGATACTGGAGAGACCTCCTGTTCTCTATCCTTGCTGTTGATTTCTGTTCAGGTTTTGTTTTTTGAAAGTTTTGCGATGAAGAAGCCGTTGCATTTGTGAGTATGCGGGCGCGCGAGCCCGTTTAGAAAAAATAGAATTTAGAAACTAAACTGCGTTACCTTGATTTGACAAATGAGTATAATGATTGAATAGTGATATCGTAGCAGAGAGGTTGAAAAGAGGTTAGTCGTTAGTGGGCTCAAAGAGCTCGTTGATAGCGCGCGCTACGATGACCTTAGGACAAGTGATTATTGGAAGACGTATGTTGTCCCGACTGTGTTAAAGAGGAACTGCTCGGGCATCAGCTCAGCAAATTGATTGATAGCTTTCCACCCGGTGCAATGCATGGGCACTACAAAATCTGGTCCTATCTTCTTCATCTCCTCAATGGTTGGTCCGATGATTGGCTCAAAAATCCCCCCGGTGAGGTGAAACCCGCCCAGAACTGCGTGAACCTTGCTCGTTCGTGCAACCTTCTGGACGTGTTTAACCGTGTTGATGATGCCAGAATGGGAACATCCACCGATAACTATTAGCCCTCTGCCCTTCACCTTGACTGCTACCCCTTGGTCATCATGAAAAGGATCCACAACCCATTTATTATCGATTTTCGCTTCAGCCCAAGGAAAACCTTTCTCAAAAGCCGTTACTCGTTGCACGTCTCCTGAAACCAGGATAAGATCTGAAGCCAATGTAGAAGCCTCTTTAGCTTTATGCAGCGTCACCTCGGTTTCCTTTAGGGCTACTTCACCTAACGTAGGCATATCCATTATCCCGATACCGGGGACATTGACGCGGCGCTCAAGAAAAGCGTCCGGATGGAGAATTAGGGGTATTCTTTTTGTGGCACGGTTCAGAAATTCTACCAAAGCTCCAAAATGGTCGAAATGACCATGGCTTAGAACCACCGACTCAACTTTGCTCAAGTCTACCTTTAAAACATCTGCGTTGTGAAAGAGACAGGTCGGTGACACACCCGCATCCATTAGTACCACGTGTTCCTCTGAACCAGCGTAGACTTTGAGAAGACACGATAATCCATGTTCTGCAAAAGGCAGGTTCGGAGGAAGAGTCCTTGGTCGCTTGACGACGTCTGTGTCCTGAAGTAAGAGCACATCAGTGTAATTGTCCACCAAGACTGTAACTTCCAGTTTGTCTGCTTCTCGCAAATTCAGTTCACTCAACATGTAAAACCCCTTGACAGATTAGTTGTATGCGTACTTCCATCGCCAAGTTGTCAAAAGCAATATATTAGTTTTTCTAAGGTTGGGTTCCAGCGTGTTCTTCTTTTTCCAAAGCTTCTTACTATCATGGAGTTCTTGCGTAAGACGTGAGGCTTTACAGCCCTCAGAAAGCCTAGTGGGCGCACGTGAGAAAAAACCCTAGAAATTCTATTTCTTCTCTCCGCTTAGAAATTTAGAGTTCAGAAACTAAACTGCGTTACCTTGACTTGATGAATAGGTTGAGGGTTGAATAGTGATATCGTAACAGAGAGATTTAATAGAGATAGCACGCGCTATGGGAAAACTGTTTTAAGCATTTTGAAATAATGACATCGAGGTGAAGAGCATGATATTCGTGACTTTGATGTTGCCCAAAGGAAAAGGTGCTAGCTCAGTCAAATACCTTAAGGAGCTCAAAGCGCCTAAGGGAATAAAGATTCGAGACATTTTCTTCGCTTTCGGAAAATATGATGCTATGATAGTATTTGAGGCTCCAAATGAGCGCACAGCCATGAATTTCATAATGGAAACGGGATTCGCAACACAATACACTATGGAAACCATGATAGTCGTTCCCGCAGACGAAATCACAAGCAAGCCCAAGTAGCAGCAAAACAAGCGCGTGCTGATTGATGAAGAGTATAGTAGTTGAGCAATGATATCGCAATAGAGAGGCTAGAGAGAACTAAGTCTTGAGAGAGGTTGGCAGTCGTTGTGCACTAGGTGCACGTTGCTTGAAAGTCAATTTTTAGGTAGCGCACGCGCTGTGTTTGCATATACAACCTTATATGTTCAGCCAAAGTAATCTTGCGTCTGGTTTTCGAAGTGCTAGAAGGCAAACGACTCAGATTGCGCAGTTTCGAACTCTCCGACCTAGACGAGATAATAAAGCACTGGAACAACATGGAACTCAGAAACCTCGTAGGAAGCGCAGACAGAGGCCCAGTAAGCATCACTGATGAAGAAGAATGGATCAAACAAACATGGAAGCAACGTCAGGAAAAGACGGGTTTCACTTTTGCAGTCGAAACGATCAGTGACAAAAAGCTCATAGGCGGCACAAGTCTCTTCAACTTCAACTGGCTCAGCAGATCAGCCGTTTTCGGCATAAGCATATACGACCCCAAAAACTGGGGAAAGGCATACGGCCAGGAAGCCACAAACCTTGTCTTAGATTTCGCATTCAACAACCTGAACTTGAACCGAATTGAACTGTACGCCTTCGACTTCAACAAGCGCGCACAGAAGTGCTATAAAAACGTTGGTTTCACGGAAGTCGGAAGAAAACGAAAGTCCCGGTATATCGATGGCGAATACAGAGACGAGGTCGTTATGGATATAATGAAAGACGAATGGCTCACCAAACAGGCAAAACAGGGATGAGCCAGAAGCGCGCGAGCGCCGAGGAGGGGCGCAATGAAACGAAGTTCCCAATAGATGAAGGAGATGAGGTTGAGATGTCTGAGAAAGAGATTGAAAGTGTCCTGCGTGATTTTCGTGAGGCGTTTGTGAAAAGGGATGTGGAGAAGATGCTCTCCTTCTTTGCAGAAGACTCGGTTTTGGTCACACCTGCGGGGACATTCAAAGGCAAGGACGAGGTGAAGCGTTACTGGACTTGGGAGACTGGGGTTAGCCCGACTGAAACGGTTAGAGCCTCTGGAATTGGAACCATGGTTAAGGAGAATAGAGCTGTTTCTGAGGGCGTTTCCGAGGGCGACGTTGAAGGCAAGAAATACGAGGCGCCGGGCTTAACGGTGTACGAGTTCAGCGGCGACAAAATTCAGCACATGAGGATGTACTACGACAAGCTGTCGATCGTTAAGCAAGTGACGATGCAATACACGGGCATCACGGGCTGGTTCGCAAAAAGACTGGTAAACTACATCGTGGGACAGGCGGAAAAGGGCTTAGCGGACGCTTCTCAAAAGGGTTTATAGCGCGTGCTTCGTCGTGTGCACTCGAAATGCACGTCAATTTTTCCTATTTAGTTTTCATCATAAGAAATTTCAAAAAGATAGTGGACTTGTGGAAATTATGCCGTGGGATAAAACTTTACCCTCAAACCCAATCGCGCGAAGCTTATATCGATTTGTCGCACCTTAGTGATTTGAGGTGATTGGCATTGGGCGTCAAGGAGAACCTAGAGTTAATGAAGACACTCGACGATGCGTGGAATAGTCAGGATTGGGAGACCTTCAAGAAGCGCCACTCTGAAAATACCGCAGTGTACTGGCCCACTCAACCCTTGCCAACTAGGGGCAGAGGGGCACACCACAAGGAAGCCATGGAATTCTTCAAAACCTTCGACAATCGATTGGTCAACAACCCGTACAAGATCGCCTTCGGTCAAGGAGACTACACGTGTACCGTCGCCGATTGGACGGTGACAATGAAAGCAAGTATGAAGGGTCCAGACGGAAAGATCGTCCAGCCTACTGGAAAGACGGTGAAGCTTGAATTCTGTACAGTTGCCACCTGGAAAAACAACGAAATCGTCGAAGAAAGACTATTCTACGATGTTGTCGGTATGATGAAGCAGCTTGGACTGACCAAATAGGTCAGCCCGCCTCTTCTTGAAGTTAGATTTTGCGCGCGCTCAAGAAAATTGGCAAGGAAACATAGAAATAGATATTCTTCATAACAAGTCTACGAAATTGTTAGGGATACATGGGTAAATAGGACGTGATGCGATGACAACTAAAAGAAAGAAAGGATGAAAGAAGAAAAAAAGAAGAAAGAAGCAATGAAGTAGCGCGCATGTTTGTTCCGAAATTGGCCTAAAATGGTTTTTATTCGCCCTTCATGATCCAGGGACGGCTTTGGGCTTCGTATCTGTTCTTGATTTCTTTGGGGATTTTGTCTTCCTCGAACACAGGAGAAACGGGCAAACCGGAATTAAAACCATTTTTGACCATTTTAGGAACACGCATGCGCGCTTGTTATGTGATTATTTGGGCGTCTGCGCAACCGCTGATTAGATTTGTTATTTTTATTTTTAGATGTTCATTGGGTTTTGCGTTGCTGATAAAGATTGGAAAGCCTTTGATTCTGGCGATGCCTTCACCGTTTGGATTCATATCTACTATGTCTACTTCGTACTCTTCCCCAATCTTAATAGGGTAATTTATGCCTTTGCCGTGTTTGTTTTTTGCGTTTCTTGGAGCTCGCTTCTTGGGAGTGAAAAGACATTCCTCGCTTTCAACATTAAATACTGCGCGTTCTTATAAGCATACAACACGCGCGCTAGAGAGATAGATTCTTGTGCTATTCTCACGCGCTATTTCTTGCCTTTATTATATTCTGCAGGGAGCTCAACGCTCCGTTTCTCTTTCCTTTTCTGTTCCTTCTGTCTCTGCAATTTCATGTGCTGTTTATGATCCATAGCTTTCTCTTTCTTGCCTTTGGGCACAATCCACCCTCCTTAAGATTAGACTATGCTCTTAGTTCTATTAAAATTGCGCGTGCTTTGCCGTGGTAGAAACTGATGGATCGATCGATCAACGAGTATAGTGGTTGAACAACGATATCGTAACAGAGAGTCTTGAGGCAACTAAGAGGTTTCAAAGAGGTAGGCTTCGTCGTGTGCACTAGGTGCACGTTACTTGAATGTCAGTTGATAGCTGATTAGCGCGCGCGTTGGGGCTCACTAAGAATATTCTAAGGTTAAATTATCTTTCGATTTTTTCCTATCGATCGATCAACGCCGTTTTCATTTTGAGTTCAATGTTTTTCATCCGATAGCGAGCAGTGCACGCCATATACTCATTTGTATTTCTCTCTGAAGTATGGAAGAACTTTTGATGGCCAACCTGCGGCTTCTGGAGGAGCTAGTTTATTTTGTATGATTGTGGGGGTCAAGTCTCTCATAATTATGTGATTTATTCCAGCTTTGATGGCTGAGTCGAAAATTCCCATTAGGTCGTTCACTGTCGGCACAAGCGTGCAATACTGAAGGGCTTCCTCGTCAGAAAATGTCTTAGCCATTTCGTCTATTTTTCGAGGGTCCGGTTCGTGGCCGATCGATCGATCGATCGCCAGAGACGGCTTAATGTTTCTGACAATTGGTAAGGGATTGGGAGTTATTCCTAAGAAAGGAAAGTACGCGGCTTTAGTCATTGTCTCGGGATCTTTGCCTGCCTTTGTTGCTGCTTCAGTAAATCTTCTCAGGATGAGATCTCTTTTTTGGGGTCTCGTCCAGTAAATGGTTATTCCATCTCCAACCTTTCCTGCCAACTCAGCGGATTTTTCACCAAAAGCCGATATTACTATAGGTATTTTCTCCTTTGGTTTTGCGTAGAGAAACAGGTTCTTTGATTTGTAGTATCTTCCCTCATGGTTGAAATAGTCTTTGCTGATCCAAAGTTTTCTCATTAATCCGACGGCTTCCTCGAGTCTTTCAATTCTCTCTTTGTAGGGCGGAAAACGCCCTATTATAGGAGTCTCGTTGACAGCTTCGCCTGAACCAACCCCCATGATAATCCTGCCTGGAAAGAGCAGTCCAACTGCGCAAAATATTGAGCTATGATCGCAGGATGATATCTAAGCGTGGGACACAACACGTTTGTGCCCACTACACATCTAATGGTATTGGCTAAGACCAGGGGGAGAATTGGCAAGGCTCCCCAACCACCTCCGGTCTCAGGGTTTCTTAATCCACTCTGGTGCGAAAAAGGCGCAAAGTGATCGTACACCCAGATCGAATCAAAACCAGCTCTCTCAACCGCTGACACATTATCAGGTCTTGCGGCCAAAAGGGAAGACCCAAATTTTATCATTAACTTTCATCCGATTGATGGTTAGCCGAATTACGCTAATTAAACTTTTGGTTAACTAACTGATCCCGAAGTTTTTCTGATCGTTAGCACGTTATACCAAGCTATGTGGGTTTCCAGTAAGTTTTTTGACGCGTTGGGTTGGGTTTGGGACATAACTTCACCCTGAACACAGAATCAATCACCAAACTTATAACACAGAACTTCTACTCGCAATCCTGGATTTTCTAATTTCTATTTTCTAAACAATAAAAAATCTTAGAAATTCTGATTCTTCTCTTCGCTTAGAAATTTGGAAATTAGAAACTGAATCCGTACCTTGATTCAGCACGCGTGTTTGAAGTCTTGGGACGAGCGTGCTAACCTTCGTGCGCTATCATTGTTAGTGTTTGTCTAACTTTCTCCAATTTCCTTATCTTGTTGTGTATTTCCTTGATCTCATCCATCGTGTCTGCTTTTGTTTTTGCAATGATGTCGTAGACGCCGTAAAGAGGGTAAGCTTCTTCAACACCATTGATCTTCTTCAGTGATTTCATCAACTGCGGGTCGTATTCCTCGGTATTTATTAACAGGTATGCCATGGGCATTTAAGTGATCCCTTGTAACATAGTCTACGTCATATTTGCTTTTTAGGTTTCTGGTAGTTGAACTGCAGAGCGATCGATCGATCACCTTGACTGATGAAATGCAGTAGATGATAGTATGAATGACTTGATAGTTGAATAGTGGTACAGTAACAGAGAGGTTTGCAAAGAACTAAGAGGTTGGAAAGAGGTTGGCTCGTCGTTGTGCACTAGGTGCACGTTGCTTAAAGGTTCGATCGATGATGACGCGCTAAGTGAGAAATAATGAGATAGACCATTGTTTTGAAACAAGATACTGTAACAATCGTGTAACAATCCAGCTTTTCTGATATTTTTCGAATGACAAAGAGCATTTATAGTCTAATCGACGATATTCTAGTCTGGGGCACATGATGGTTAACGACTTCTTCTTGGGTTTTGCAGGTCATGCGCATACAATGAATGAGATAGAACTTGACCCGCAAAAAGAGTTGGAGTTAAGGACAAGAAACAGTCCAGAAGAAGCCCAGAAACTTACAGGAATGATTCTTGACAAGCTCGAAAAAGACCTCTCGGATGGTGAATACGGCCTTGAGGATGTCAAGCTGCTGATTTTGTACCTGAGCTATAGAGGGGAACCTGTAGAGAAAGACACACTGATCTGCGGATCGATTCTGAGAACCATTGAAAATAGGTTTAGGAAACATTCTGCAACTCAGCTCAGACTGATCGGTCACACAACTGGCGGGGAATATGAGAACGAAGACCTTGTACTAAAGGAGATTTCGGGAATAGGCTATAACGGTTTGTCTCTTTTAGCCTTGGTTACGAATCTGCCAATAGGTGTGGGCAGAACTTGGGGTCTACGAACAGCAAAGCAAGCAGGAGAGCAAGGGAGAGAGATGGCTCGTGACGCATGGGTTGACTTTAACCAACAGACCACGAGCAAAGAACATCTTCACATGGCAAAAACTCTGCTCGTATTGCCTCAGGGATCGAATGCTGGCACTCCTGGCTACGAGGATTTTCTGGCAGGAGGAATCGCCAATTTCATTGGCAGTACCCGTGAGGCAAGAATAATGAACGTGGTCGGCGGATGTAGCGGTGACGGGTTCATTGCCCAGCATTTTCATCAATTCTATGGAAGACTGAAAGAGCACTCCCTCCTAAAAGCCCTTGACGGAGAAGCCGTGTGCGCCCTGATTCCCAACCTCTGCGAAACCTCGCTCGGTTTGGATACAAGTGCCTACAACATAATTGGAAAGGAACACATTTTTCATTTCAACGCTGAGAAGGAACCCCACTACAAGTATGTTAAACGGATTGGCGAAGAAACTTCCTCGGTTAAGTATACCGAAGTAATCTCTGAAAACGAAGTCAAAATGGCAAAGGAAAAAGGGCTTCCCATACCTGATAAAAAAGCAATTCAAACGGCAATTCAAGAAGCTATCCAGCTTTCTCAAACGCAGAAAACGTTACTCGTATTCAACCCTATTGTTTACAAATACGCCTTCGCTTTCCCTTTCGGCAACTATGCTTGTGCTGCTACTATGCGAGTAGTCGGAGAGGACATTGAGCTCATGTTCCCGATCAGAAGTCTCACGCCTGAGATGCCTGGCTATTTTACGATGGGAGACCATGAGAAAGTGCAAAAAGGAGCCCGTCGCGTGTTCGATATGCTGAGAGAAGATCAAGGCTTCAACAAGACTGACGCTACGTTACTGATTTCCTGCTGCAACAGAAGACTCGCTGAGGTAATGGCAGGCTGCAAATCGGGCACCGAGGCTGAAATATTGAAGGAAGGACTTTCGTCAACCCAAGTAATAGGATTCCTGGCATATGGCGAAACGGCATTCACTCATCTCATCCAAGAACCCTACACTCACGCCTTCACCTGCTGGGGAATCACATTTCATTCCAAAACTGCAACAACCAAACCGAAAGAAAAGAAAATTGAAATTGGGATCAAGGGCTGGATCAAAGGAAAAGAATAGTTGGCAAATAGCTTAGCGCATGCAAAGTCGCTTGTTTGGGATCAGACAAAACGTGACTCTACTCACAAACACCAGATTTATAACACAGAACTTCCCCTCGCCCCTGCCCGGGTGCAAATGCAAATGAACAACAAACATAATCTTGTTCTCTACATAGACAAGGAATTAGTTGAAAAGTCGCGTAGTCTTGGCTTCAATCTCAGCAAAACGTTCGAAAACCACTTAAAACACTTGTTAATGCAATTCTCACAGGTCAATTCTTCAAATAACATCAGAAACAATGGAAATTCAGGTTATTGGTGGGCCGGACCGGACTTGAACCGGCGACCTTTGGCTCGTAAAGCCTATGTCCTAGCCGAGCTACAATACCGGCACGAGTTAGAGAAAAGAACCTCGACTAGGAAAAGATGCAGAGCTTTCGATTTCGTCCTGGCCTGATAAATAGACGAATATGTTTAAGGAACAAAGCGGTGTCATTGCACTTCCTATTTCAAGAGATTTGGAGATGATAGTGTCGGTCAGCCTCGGCATAGCTGTTGAGTAGAAGGAAGATTCCGCACGCAGTTCTGGTAGATAGACGTATCCTGCTATTAGGGGGCTGGCCAATATTCCGACATTTTCGACAGCTTAAATATCCCAAGGGCAAGACCTCGGTTCAAAACGTTGAATCAGTCTATTGGCGCATGCTTTTGGTCTACAATAGTTTAGAAACACTGTACGCCCTTTTCTTCATTCTTTCCAGTCTAGGAGTCTCTTTTCGCCTTCGATCTTCTTTACATCGGTTAGGTCCTGCGTGACTTCCATTGTTCCCAAGTACTTCCCCTTCTTGTCTCTGACCGCGAAGTATCTGATGTACACCAGTCTTCCGCCCATTGTGATCCAGAACTCAGCCGTGTCTTTCTTGCCCTTTTTGAAGGCTTCCACTATCTTGTTTACGATGTGGATGCTTTTCTGTGGGTGGCACATCTGCACTTTTCTGCCGATGACGGATTTTGTGCGTACGAAGATTCTTTTCTCTGCCTTGTTGAAGTACTTGACACTGTCGTCCCTGCCAACAAACGATATGTCTACGGGAAGCGAATCGAAAATGCCCTCGACCTCCTCTTTTGTGAGGCTTCCGGTCTCAAACTTCAACGTTTCCTCACTCACAGGCTTCACGCCAGTCTCTCGTCCTTCAACCTGCATTTTCACCGTCGCGGCCGGCGGTGTGAAGCAGCAGTAGCCGATCTCGTCGAACTCTTCTCTGGCCTCTTGCCACTCTTCGAACCCGACGACTTGTAGGGCCGAAGGGAAGAGTATGTTGTTCTCCTTATAGAAGTGACTCGGAAGCATTCTGCACAAGGGCTCGGTGGCCTTGGTCAGCTGTTTTTTGAACTCTTCGAAAGTCATGGCGTTCCATTTTTCAACGAGGCTCGTGAACTTCCTTTTGACCTCTCGTATTCTGTCGTGTTCCATCCACATTACAGCTGGAGGTTCTGTGATTCCGTGCTTCTCCATTAAGGGAAAAAGAACGTTCTCTTCTCGCAGATAATGCTTCTCTGAATCCTGAAAATCCTTGGCTATGCTCTGGAGTTCGGTCACCACGTCGCCCACATACACGGAGTCGCATGCCTCTCCAACCATGCCCGTAAGAGTCTTCAGCCTTTCAGCGCGTTCCGACATTATCCTGTGTTCTTCAATAAAAATGGCAATGGGGTGTCCACTCGGGATGTGTAATTCCTGCCCCTCAAGCTGCTCGGCGAAAACTGCCATATGAACGTCGCAGAGCTTCAGCAACTCCTCCCGCGGCATTCCCTCCCTCACGAGTTCCTGTTCAACCCTTACGATGTCTTCGGAAGTCACGCCCTTGAGAACGTCTTTGAACTTCTCTTTGATCTCTTCCGGCGGTGCTCCTCCGGGCAACTGTTTGATTATCTCCTTCAGAAGCTTCTTCTTCGCTTCATCCATCTTACTCATGATCGTTGCCTCTTCTTGCAGACATCAGTTTCACTCATTACGGGTATTAAAATGATAGCAGTCTCGCTGTCTTTCAGTGTCCTTCTTTGATTCTTTTTGCCAGTGTCTTGCCAATCTCTACTATCTTAGTAGCGTCGGTTTCTGTTGGCGGACCGTTGATGTCCATGGCTCCGACGATCTCCATCTTCGTCGGCCCCAACGTTTCTTGAATGTGTTTTATCGCTCCGCCACCCCAGCCGTAGGAACTGAGCACCACCGCAAACTTCGCCGGCGGACGAAGAGCCTTTGCCAAGAATGCCGCATACATCCCGAGCGGGTGAGCACCACCCAGCACGGTAGGTGTCCCCAATACTATAGCTCGTGAGTCAACCAGGTCCTTTGCGATGTCGCCTATGTCTGCGACGACCAAGTTGTGCTTGGAAACCTCTATCCCTTCTGAGAGCAGGGTGTCTTCCATCGTCTTCACCATTTTTTCAGTGCTGCCCCACATCGTCACATAGATTATGACTGCCTTCTCTCTGGTCTCCCCGTTCACCCACTTTCTGTAGGCAGAGAGAATACGTTCTGGGTTTCTGTGTATCGGCCCATGGCTCGGCGCGATCAACTTGATCTCTAGGTCTCTTATTTTCTCCATGCCTTTTTGACCGTTGAAGCTGAACGGCATCATGATTTCGCCGAAATACCGTTGCGCAAAGACAAGCAAGTCCTCTATCTCGTCGTCGTACAATCCCTGCGCAACATGTGCGCCAAAAAAGTCGCATGGAAACAGAATCTTGTCCTCTGGCAGATAGGTGAACATCGTTTCTGGCCAGTGGAGCATCGGCGCCTCGATGAATTTGAGCGTCTTACCGCCAAGTTCGAGCGTCTTCCCATCTGCGGCAACTATTATCCTGTTTTCGGGCACTCTGTAGTAAGTCTGCGCCATTTTTGCGCCGCGGCTCGTTGTGACGAGTTTGGCTTTGCTGTTGATTGCCATTATGTGTGGAATTGAGCCTGCATGGTCAGGTTCGGCATGGTTCATAATCACATAGTCAACGTCTGCAGGATCGGTGACTTTGCTGATCTTTTCTTCCCATTCTTTTTCAAACCCGGGGTTCACGGTGTCGATTAGTGCTTTCTTTTCAGACCCGACTACCAGGTACGAGTTGTAGGTTGTCCCCTTTGGGAGGGGAATCAGCGCGTCGAAAAGTCTTCTGTTCCAATCTCTTACTCCTACCCAGTAGACGTCTTTGGAGATTTCGGCGATGTTTCTCCAATTCATTCTTTTCACCTTCAAACGAATATGACAATTGTAATAAAGTATATTTATGCCTTTCTACAACCACTACCCGGGAGCATCATAAATGTCCGTTCCATGCGAAGTAGCCGTAAAATGCGTGTTACCTGTAGTCCGCGCCATGATCGCCAAAGAACTCACGACAACATATGAACTGAAACAAGTCGAAGCGGCCAGACTCCTAGGCGTGAGCCAGCCAGCCATAAGCCTCTACTACAGAAGGATCCGCGGAAAAGCCATCGACTTGGAAAATGACCGCGACATAGAAAACTTGGTGCAAAACATAGCGAAATCACTGGCCAAAAACAAACCCTCAAGAAGAGAATTGATCCCAAAGTATTGCGAGATCTGCAGGACAATCCGAGCGAAAGGTTTGCTGTGCAAACTGCACAAGGCATTCGATCCGTCAATCGACATTGAAGCCTGTGAACTCTGCACGACAAGCAATGCTATGGACTGTTTGCGGTCGTCCTAGTGGATTTTGACGATATCCAGAGGAGGCGCGTGCTGTCGGAAGCGTTTGGACGACTGAAACCGCACTGGAAACCTTATATTGTGGACCTTCTTAACAGTGCGAAAGTGATTTACATGGGCACGCAACAAAGCAGAAGGCTAGGTCGTAGAGTTTTTCGAACGTCCGGATTGTTCACAATAATCCTCTCACTCTTCATCACTCTAATTCTCTTTTCGCCCCTCACGCAGACCGCAGGTGCCCAGAGCCCTGACGTCCTGGCTGCCACATTCGCTCCGGTGCTTCACTTCACGCGGGACGAGAAGTTCTACCCGACGTCCGTTGACTACATTATTTCGAGCTCAGTCCTGAAGCAGCGGTTATCAGGCGGCTCGAACGTTCTTGTCAACGCCGCGCCAACCAATCAGTCGCTGGGCAGCTACACATCCGCTGACCTATTTCTGGACAACAAGCTGAGCACGTTGGACGCTATAGCAGCTGATTATTCTTCCAAAGCCAGCAGCCTGGGTTACTATGTCTACGTGCACGTGGTCAGCAGCGGTTCATCGACGGTGATTCAATACTGGTTGTTCTTTGCCTACAACAACGGGCCGATGAATAACCATCAGGGAGACATCGAAGTCGTGGAGGTCTTCCTTGACAGCTCTGACACCCCGCAGGAAGCATTGTATTCGCAGCATGGAGCCGGCGAAAACGCTGCGTGGGGAGACGTGGAGAAGACGGACAATCACCCAGTGGTCTATGTCGCCCAGGGCTCCCACGCCAACTATTTCAGACCCTACCAAGGCAAGATCGGAATCGAGAACGACATCGTGGGAAGCGACGGCAAAACTATCCAACCCAACGATCTGAACCTGATCATGTTGGGCGAGCAAGGCAGCCCTTCGCCTGAGCAGGGCTGGCTGGACTTTGCGGGCCGCTGGGGATATTGGGGGACAGATGAAGAAGTAGCTTTGGGAAGAGCCGGCCCGCTCGGACCAGTCCAAAATCAGGACGGAATCAGGTGGGCTCAACCTCAGGCATATCTTGACTCCACTTTCTCGGTTAATGGAACCTACTTCATTCTAGCCTGGTTGGTTGCGAACTTTCTACTCATACTCTTCATTTACCTGGCGATCAGGGGTGCGTGGAAAGTGGTCGGAATCGTTAGACTGCACAGGAAGGGCGGGCTGTTGGTGAAGAAGTTCTTGAAGAGCCACGGCAGTTTGGGTCTAATTCTCGGCATCGTGGCCATCTTGATAACCGTCGCAGCACTTTTCCTGCCATGGTACACGATAACGGCTTCATCGCAGGCAGGACCCCTGGCTCAGCAAGGAGGCGTTACTCTCATGACGATCGACGGCATCAACGGCTTACAGGTTAACCTGTTCCTAGGCCCAGGCGGCGAGTCCACATCTGGATACAGCACGCTGTTCTTCATGCAAGTTCCCTTCGCCATACTCATAGGAGTAGGAATAGTGTTCCTAGCACTCGACATCATAGGAGTCAAGAGCGGCAAGAGCATCGGCCTGAAGTTCATTCTGGGCGCGATCACTTCACTCCTGCCGTTCATCCTGATCTTCGTGTTCATCATGATGCTACCGTCCTTCTTGCCATATGCGTCCTCGCTGGTTCCAGGTCAAACCATTCCGCCCCAAGTTGACAACATGGTTCGCACCGTAGCAGTAAACCCCGTTTTCGGAACAATCAGCCAACAACTTCCAGTAGTCGGCACGACGACGGTCAACTGGGGTTTCGCGATCGGAGCCTACCTGCTCCTAGTTGCCGCCGTGATCAGAATCATCGGTGGCGTCATAGCCAGAAGCGCGCCAGAACTTCAGCAAAAGACTGCTCCAACACAGCCGCCAGAGACTTCCGCGCCTCCACCTCCGCCGCAATCCTCTGCGACTTAAGTGCAAGCATCAGGGCAGTCATCTCTTTCTCGTTTCAATCGGTATCTCGGTTGTTTCTTTGCTGGTTTCGAAAACCATACACGTAAGAGTCTTCTCTACTCCTTTCACGATCCTCAATTTGTCAATGACGATTTTCCCGATAGTGTCGACGTCCTTGCCCTTGAGCTTTATTAGAAGGTCCCAGTCTCCGGTGATTATGTGGACTTCCTGTACTTCTGGAAATTTCGCGATTTCACCAGCTATATCTCTCTGTGAGATTTGCCTGTCATCGTTCTTCGCTCCATAAGAAACTGAAGCCAAGATGAAGGCAGTTGCGCTGTTGTCAAGTTTGCGTGAATTCAGAATTGCCCTGTATTCCTTTATTATTCCCAACTCTTCCATGCGTTTTGTTTTTGCGAAGACAGTTGTGATGGGAGAACCGATCTTGTGGGCGATTTCTCTCGCTGTGAGTTTGCAGTCTTTCTGGATGAAGTTCAGGATTGCCAGGTCTTTCTCATCAAGCTTTTCCATAATTGTAATTATTACACTATGCGAGTATATAACAGTAGCTTTTTCTGAAAAAATTTCGACATTTGTTATAAAAAATTTATTACCTGGCACGCTCATTTAACAGAGGGGTCAGTCTGTAGTGACCTAAGAGTCCATTTGAGTGGGAAATGTATGAGCAGGAAACAGGAATGTATCCAGAAAGGTTTGACGGTTGATAGGAAAAGGATTATTGAATTGCCAAAACCGTTGGAGGAAGTTGCTGGACGAGAGATTGAAAGAAGGCAATGCATCGGTAGAGTAATGACCCGGGTGCTGAAGCATCTCACTGCCCAATTTACGGACAATGAATTTGAATGGCTGCTTCCGGTGGTATTCTCCCAATCGACTGACCCGCTATGGCCGGACCAGAATGCGTCTGTTGAGAAGCGCTTGGAGGTAGAGGTCTACGGAAGAACCGTCAGACCAACGGCGAGCATGATCGTTCACAAGCTCGTAGCTTGTTCTCTGGCCCACCCTAAACTGTTCATACTTTCTCCAAACATCAGGCTAGAAAATCAAGAAAGAGCAAACACCGGCATGCACGCCTATGAGTTCACGCAGCTTGATTTCGAGGTGAGAAACGCGACTTCTGGGAGCATCAGAAGTTTCGTTGAAGGAATTGTCTGCGGTCTGCTGGCTGACTTGAAGAGCCATATGAGTGATGAGTTGCATCGTCTGAGGACGGATCGCGGTCTGACTGTCCCAACCACTCCGTTCAGAGTCTACGACACAGAGAAACTTGCGAAACAGTATGGAAAAGATTGGGAGGCTCAATTGATGTTGGAGAGCGACGCTCCGTTCTGGGTCACCAACATACCTAGGGAGTTTTATGACTTTGAGGATTTTGAAACTGGAAGGTGGGACAACTATGACTTGCTCTTGCCTGGATACGGAGAGGTATTGTCTGGCGCCAGAAGGGAGTTCGAATATAGCAAGATAGTGAGGAAGATGGAGACAGGCGGTGTCAGAAAAGAGAACTATAGAGTGTTGCTGAAGATGGCGGAAGAAGGGAGACTGAAGCCTTCGGCAGGAGCTGGAATCGGTTTGGAGAGACTTGTGAGCTGGGTAGTTGAGGCAAAGCACGTTGGTGAGGTGCAGTTGTTTCCGAGGATACCTGGAACGGTCTATGAGTTGTAGAGGACACTTTGACTGAGGGAGATGGAAGAGAGACGTTGCAGGCGCAGCAAACCGTTGGACAGAATGGTTGTGCTGCTGGTTTCTTGACGATTCACGGGCGTTGATCTGGCTTTCGTCTAGTTGCGTGGCCTACGCTAGGTGTTGGAGTCTTAGAATAGTTCGATCCAGATTCCGTCTGGATCTTCTATGTAGGCCCAGCGGCCTCCGTCTGCTTCCATTTTCAGGATGGTTCGGTAGCCCGCTGATTTGGCGTCTTCTAGGGCTTTGTTGAGGTCGTCTACCTTGAAGGCCAGGTGGTCGAGCCCTTCTCCTGCGACGTATTTGGTGTTGTACGGGCTGCCTTGTTCGTAAAAGTTGAGTTCTAGAGTGAAGCCGCCTTTTTCGCTTTCTAGGCCGACGGTTTCTCCTTTGGTTTGTTTGACTTTGCCTCCGCCGTTGACTTTCATGCCGAGTATTTTTGTGTAGAAATCGATGGATCTTTGCAGGTTGGTCACTCTTATTCCGACGTAAGTGAATTTGGCTTTCATGGTCATCTTTCAGTTGTATGAGGACTCTGGGATTTATGGCTATCCGTAGCCTGTTTTGGAGACTTTCTGGTCATTGTGGTACAGTGCGGCGCGCGCTAACAAAGAGCGTCCTCAATGCTTGATTGTGTAGACGTCATCGTGGTTACCTTCAATAACACATGAAGATTCGGCAGACTCGCAAGAAGAGAGGAAATCTCAAACATTAGAAGCAGTTGTCAACAGAACGTCGGAAGAGAGAGAAGAGAGTGAAGTTAATTTGGACGAATTATGCACTAGACTCGTGGGAAACAAGTGAATCAAGACAGAGAAGAAGCAGACACGGAGAGGAAGATTAGAAGACAGAACAGAATCATAATAGCTCTGGGTCTTGCAATATTCGTGATCTATGTAGTGATTTTACACTTTTTCAAAGGAGCAAGATTTCCCTTACCGAGCCCTTTTGCCTAGAAAGCACTACTTGAACAAAGCACAGCTGATAGGCCCTAGGCATGGTGGCAAAGATGCCTTTCTCAATTGCCCTTTCGTCAACTGTGCAGACCGGCCCGGCACTACGGCAATGAAGCGCGCGCGAAACATAAAATTTCTTATACGGCTGACTGACATAGAGCACATTGGTTTCATGTTTGGTGATGTGTCTTGGAGATTGAAAATGTTAAAGCAATTGGAGTGGTCGGCGCTGGAACTATGGGTCATGGCATCGCTCAGACCTGCGGCGGAGCAGGTTTCGCGGTCTATCTTGTTGATGTGGACAGAGGCATACTTGAGAAGGCCCTGAGGTTGATTCGAGAAGGTCCCTTTGGCCTCATGAAGTTTGTTGAGAAGGGTAAGCTCAGCTTGAGTCAGGTGGACGATATTGTGGAAAGAATCAAGATAACCACTGACTATGATGAGTTCTGTGAGCATGTTGACGCTGTCATCGAGGCGGTTCCTGAAGATCCGGGGTTGAAGAAGAAAATCTTCAAGGTTCTCGACGAAAAATGTCCTGAAAAAACCGTTTTGGCCTCTAATACTTCTGGGATAATGATAAGCGAGCTTGCCACAGCCGTGAAGCGCAAAGAAAGATTTGTCGGGATGCACTGGTTTAATCCTGCTCCCCTGATGCCGCTGGTAGAGGTGATCAGAGGCCCTTTAACGTCTGACGAGACTTTCAACATTGTAATCGAACTTTCCAGAAAAATGGGGAAAACTCCGATAGAAGCCAAGGACGGCCCCGGTTTCTACACGACACGGTTCATCGCCGCCTACCTTTTCGAAGCGATTAGGCTTTTTGAGAGCGGAGTAGCGGACGTGAAGGGCATAGATGAGATGACCAAGCTTGCCTTCAGACATCCGATGGGACCCTTTGAACTCATGGACTTGATCGGACTGGACACGATGCTCCACGTAGGGGAGTACATTTACAACACGGTGCATGAACCGCAATACGCGCCTCCGCTGTTGCTGAGAAAGCTTGTCTTGAGCGGATACCTAGGGGATTCCAGGTTCAAACCGGGAAGCAGAGGCGGGTGGCTGGACTACTTCAAGGTGGCTAAGCCATGATGTATGAGAAGATAATCGTAGAAGAAGACGTGGAAGACAAGAGGCTTCTCTGGATTAGACTGAACTACCCTGAAAAGCTTAATGTTCTGCACATGAAAATGATAAGCGAGTTCCACGATGCTCTAGTCAGGGCTGACAAGGACGACAGCGTTCACGCAATATTGGTTGCAGGTGTTGGCAAGGCTTTCTGTGCAGGAGCCGACATCAAAGAATTGATGGAAGGCGACTTTGAAAGGGGTCTTCGATGGCTGAAAGCCTACTGGAACATCATTGAGACGATGAGGGAAACCGGGAAGCCTGTGATAGCCGCTGTTCGCGGAGCCTGTGTGGCTGGTGGACATGAAATCGCGATGGCTTGCGACTTAGTCGTTGCAGGCAGGTCTGCCAAGCTGGGTCAACCCGAGATCCTCGTTGGGTCGACGGCCATGGGCGCGGGCGTTCAGCTTTTGCCATTGATGGTCGGGGAAAAAAGAGCCAGGGACATGCTGTTCACGGGAAGACTCCTCTCTGCCGAGGAAGCTTATCAGTTCGGGCTCGTGAACAGAGTTGTTGATGATGAAAAAGTCGAAGAGGAAGCCAGAAAACTTGCTCTCCACATAGTAGATAACGCGAGTCCACAAGCCTTCAGAGTTATGAAGTCAGGTTTGAAGTTTTGGACAGACCTCGCGATGTTGAACATGATGACGGCGAGGGACATCACATCACTGGTCTGGTCATCCGCAGAATTCAGAGAGCGCAGCGAGAATTTTCTAGAGAAAAAAAGAATGAACCCCAGAAAATTCACTGGAACCATGCCCTAGACATAACATAGCGCGTTAAATGCTTGCGGCTTCTCTTCTTAGTTTCTCGAGTTGTTTCATGAGTGCTTTAAGCTGCGGGTCTCCCTTAAGCTTGTCCTTAGCAGGATTGTTTTCGTCAAAGAAACCGATTCTATCGTGGATTTCATTCGTCAACTTTCTCACACGCATAAGATACATTGTCTTTTGTGCTCGTCTGGCAGCTTCTGCTTGCCCATACTTCTGGTATATCCTTTGAGCTTCTCGGCATCCTTTGAATCCATCTTCAGGTCTTCCCACAACTCATTGTCGCCATTACTGGAAGATTTACGGACAATGCCAAAGACAAGATAATACAGAAAGTAAATCGAAGGAATCTCTATTTTTTGGATATAGACAAGATTCAAGAACTGTTGACACAATATATGAAGAAGATGGTGAGAACAAGCAAATAGAGGTAAATTCTATCATTCTTCTTAAGCTAGTTTTTGGTTTTGCGGAAAAGTTATAGCTGAACCGAAAGTGAAGCCTGTTGACTAGAAACTAACAAAATTATATATCGAGAAAGCAATTGAGATTCTGAGGTGATTGTATGCCACCACATTGTGACACTTTGGATGGTCCAGTTGTTAAAGCCGCAAGAATGGCACTTGAAAAAGGAAATGCCAACTATATACTTCCTTGGGTGCCTAAGAAAGCCGAAGCAGAATTGAGAAAAGCGTTTGAAAAGACTCTTCAAGCAAGGAAACAAGGCAAAGAAGCGATGGAACTTGCTGACTATTGGTTCTTCGAAACTGCCGTGCGTCTGCACAGAGAAGGCGAAGGAGCACCATATACTGGGTTGAAACCAGCGGGCCTTGACTGGGGTCCAGTAGTGCCGAGAGCTGAGAAAGCGATTGAAAAGGGAAACGCAAAAGAAGTGTTAGACTTCATTACGCACACGGTCCAAGAGGAATTGGAGGAGAGATTCAATCGGGCTATGGCTAGGAAGAAATTCGACATAAACAATGTAGATGCCGCTAGAGAATACGTGCAAGCTGAACTTGGCTTTGTCCTGTATTCGCATGGCTTATACGCTACGATAACTGGTCGAGGAGAACACGGCGAGGAAGGAAAGAAAGAACACGAACACTAAGACTTCCGAACTCCGTGGAATCAAACTTGCTCTACTAGCCTATGTCATACTTGTAGCTCTGCAACTCACAGCATATCTTTTCACGAATGTCATGGTATTATATGCACAAACGCTAGAGATGCTAAGCGATGTCATGGTATCCGTCTTTCTTCTCTTGTCTTTCTTCTGGTCAAGGAAGCCAGCAGACGAGTTTCACATGTTCGGACATGGAAGAGCACAAAATGTCGCCGCAATGATTTCAGCAACAATTCTCATCTTTTTCATGAGCCTTGAAGCCTTTCGAGAAACTATTCCAAAACTCTTTCAGGCCCCAGAAGCAAGCAGATTTCAGAATGTTACTCTTGCCTTGATAGTGATAGTTGTAGGCATGTTTGTAATTGCTGTTCCGAGCGTGGATATTTTGAGAGTAAAGACAAGAGGGGCTTCCCTAAGAGCGCAAATGGTCGCCCTTCTTAAAGACGAGATTTCCTACATTGCCGCCTTGGTAGCCGTGATACTCGTCGCACAAGGATATTACTTGGCAGATGCGATTGCGTCATTATTTGTTGCTTTTGTTATTGCTCTTGGCGGAATATACTTGCTTAAAGACAATGTTCACTATCTTGTAGG